>WNGH01002237.1_pt1 | contig 34945 bp, 33 predicted proteins | sample 5400631 | NCBI WGS metagenome assembly WNGH01 (sample SAMN13153373, study PRJNA577476) | soil metagenome | isolation source: 115 cm soil or saprolite under Garry oak tree replicate 1 | place: USA:California | collected 2016-06-15
CAAGAGCGAGACAGTGGAGACGAGAAACGAGGCGGCATCAATCAAGAGCAACAGGGGCAGTGGAACACGCACGAGCAAGAGCCCTGCCACAAGCGGCCCAATGATACTGGCCATTGAGAAGCTGGCCTGGACATACCCATTCGCCGCTATCAGATCCTCCGGTTCAACAAGACTGGGAAGAGCGGCAAAGTTGGCGGCAGTGAAACCAATGGTCAGCGTTGCATTGACGAACGAGACAGCATAAATCCACCAGACCGACAACAGGCCCAGGACAGCAAGGAGAGGAAGCGAGGCAATCACCAACGCACGGGCACAATCAGTGCAAATCATGACGCGCTTGCGATTGATGCGATCAACCCAGGCGCCGATCGCTAATCCGAAGAGGAGATACGGCAGGACAGTGAAAACCATCGTCAGCGCAAGATTCAGAGGCGAGTTAGTCAGCTTGAAAACGAGCAAGGGCAATGCGAAGCCAGTCACCGAGCTGCCAAGCGTAGAAAGGGTCTGCCCGCTCCAGAATTTCCAGAAATCGACTTTCAAATGCCAGAGAGGTGCATGAGCAAAGAAACCAGACATGGAGCTCTCCCTCGTGAGCCGAACGTGCTTGAGGGAGTATCGTCTGTTCCCTTGTAACACGCCGCCCTCTTCTTTTTGAGGGAGGAGCAATGTTCCTGTCCCTCGCTTCGATTGTACTTTGCTTTCAGCATGTTTCCAATCCTATTTCTATGCTGTAAGCATAGGTCTGTCATCAGATATGCTCTAAGCAAAGAAGGAGAGACAAGAGATTTTCAAAGGCAGGTCATTTGGAAAGATGTATTACGGCGTCTGTAAAGTAACCGACCTGGAATGGACACTGATATGATTGCTCCTCCGTTCTCTCCGACAAGCTGCTAGGGGAGCGCATATCGCTGAGGCACGGCGGGCAGCCACAAGGGCCCCCACCCCGCTCCACCCCGCCCCTGCCCCTACGCGATATCCTACGCTATTGCAAAAACCTACCTGTGTGAGACCCCCACAAGGGGGGTCACGACATGTCACGTGTCGAGGCTCCAACATGTCGTGACCCCCCTTGTGGGGGTCAGGCTCACCCAAATTTGAAACGCACCCCAACCCTCTTCTCAACCTTGCTGATAATCACTTAACTTGATACGTACTGGACAGAGCTCAACTCTTTGAGTTCTGGCTCTCTTCTCTTCCCACCCTCACTCATCGATGGCCGAGAACAGATTATTCAGCGACTCGGCCAGCGTCGGATGAGCAAAGACGGCATCGCGCAGGACGGTATAAGGGACCTTGCCTATCATCGCCACTTCCAGGATGGCCATGATCTCACCGCCTTCGATGCCCAGGACAGCAGCACCGAGAATCTGTTTCGTATCGGCATCCACTACCGCTTTCATGAAACCTCGAGACTCGTCCATTTCTAACGCACGGGCCACGTAATTCATCGGCATCTTGGCAACCCGAATGTTTCGGCCCTGAGCCTTTGCATCCGTCTCGCTCAGTCCTATGCGACCGAGTTGCGGATCAATGAAGACGGTGTAGGGGACCAGCCGATCATGGATACTGGCATTCCCTTTCTCGAGGAGATTGCTACGAATGATGCGGAAATCGTCGTAGGAGATATGCGTGAAGGCCGGGCCACCCTTGATATCACCGAGTGCGTAGATACCCGGTACGTTCGTCTCCAGGCGCTCGTTCACCTGAATGAAACCACGTTTGTCCGTCTGTATTCCTGCTGCATCCAGATTGAGCCAATCGGTATTGGGTACCCGCCCGGCTGCCATTAGCAGGTTCGATCCGTTAAGAGTACGTTCTCCCGTCTTCGTCTGCACCGTCAACTGAATATTTCCCTGGAAGGGTTGTTTGACACTCACCGGCTTGGTCTCTAACAAGATTTCTAAGCCGTCCTCGCGCATGATGTTGGCCACTTCCTCGGCCACATCCGGGTCTTCACGAGCCAGGAGATTCTCTCCCCGTTGGATGACAGTAACCGAACTGCCGAAGCGACGGAACATCTGACCAAATTCCAGCCCGATGTAGCCTCCACCCACGACGAGGAGATGTTCGGGTACGGTATCCAATTCCATAATCGAGGTCGAATCTAACGTCGCTACCTCTTCTATGCCGGTCATGGATGGCTTTGCCGGTCGGGCACCGGCATTGATGAAGATCGTGCTGGCTGTGAGCTGACGAGTCTCGCCGTTGTTCAGACGAACTTCCAAGGTCTTCGGAGCTGTAAAGGCAGCCTCTCCCATCAGGAGATCTACGCCTTCGGTTTGCTCAATGCGGTGCTGGCCGCTCGTGCGGAAACTCTCGACAATGTCGCGTTTGCGTTGCCGGACTTTCTTCATATCGATTGTGACTGGACCGGTCTGGACGCCGTAGTCAGCACCTCGCCGGGCTAAATAGGCGACGCGACCACTGGCAACCATGGTCTTCGTAGGCGTGCAGCCTTCGTTAATACAGGTACCTCCTACATGCACCCGCTCGATCAGAGCGGTCTTCCACCCGGCTCGAGCCAATGCGGTGGAAAGCGGCCCTCCTGCCTGGCCTGCGCCAATCACAATTGCATCATAAGGTGTTGTTGAAGTCATCGATGTTCATCTCCCTGTGTGGTATCTTCTGTACTAAATGTACTTTCTCGTGCCACATAGTCATTTCTTCCGCCGATTCGTTACACATGGCAGAGTATGTGAGGAAAAATGATCCGACGAAGCCAGGCAGAAAGGTACCTCAATATGCCTGGAGCCACTTTTCTCAGGTGTAACAAATAGAGCCGAGCCAAGACTACGTCACTAAAATAGTACATTGAATGTTACCACAACTATTCGATTGCTGCGAGGTTGTTATGCCAAATGTTTCATTCTCTGGGCTGCTGATTGTCGCCATCGTTGCTTTCCTGGCACCGCTCTTGCTCGGTCTGACGCCTGCACGCCGTTTACCCGCGGTTGTGCTCGAGATAGTAGCCGGTATCATTATTGGCCCATCGGTGCTGGGTTGGGTCAAGGTCGATCTGCCGATTTCCATCCTCTCCGTGCTTGGACTGGCCTTCCTGCTCTTCCTCGCCGGGCTGGAGGTCGAACTTGAGCGGTTAAGAGGACGCCTGCTGGCATTTGTGAGCCTGGCTTTCCTGGCTTCATTGGGACTGGCATTGTTGGTCGGGTATGGGCTCTTTGTCGCCGGGCAGGTGATATCACCGCTGCTCATTGCCATTATCCTGGTTGCGACCGGGTTAGGTATCGTCATTCCGGTGCTGAAGGACGCAGGCGAAAGCTCCACTGATTTTGGACAACTGGTCATCGCCGGTGCCATGTTCGCTGAATTTGGCTCGATTATTCTGCTCTCGCTGTTCTTCTCACGTGAAGCCACCAGCACCGGAACCAAGGTAGTGCTGCTTGCAGGTTTCACGTTGCTGGCTGTGGCTTTTGCCTTTGTCGTGCTGCGCCTTGAGCGCTCGATGCGTATAGGAGCAGTGCTGCTGCGCCTCCAGGACACGACGGCGCAGATTCGTGTTCGTGGGGCCTTCATGCTCTTGGTCGCCTTTGTGGCGCTGGCCTCCTTCCTCGGGCTCGAAACCATTCTTGGTGCATTTATAGCAGGCGTGATTCTGCGATTGGTCGATGGAGACCGCATGATGACACATCCGCAGTTTCGCCAGAAGCTTGAGGCGATCGGCTTCGGCGTCTTTATCCCGGTCTTTTTCGTGACCAGTGGCATCCGGTTCGACCTGGCTGCGCTCTTCTCAAGCCCTTCGACTCTTTTGCGGGTGCCGGTCTTCCTTGTGGCGTTGTTGCTCGTCCGGGGTGTGCCTGCTCTCCTCTACCGTCCACTGGTCGGCACTCGTCGTGCGGTCGTCGCCGGACTCTTGCAGGCAACATCGCTTTCGTTCATCGTTGCCGCATCGCAGATCGGTCTGGAACTGGGCCTGATTACAAAGGCGACGGGCGCGGCCCTCATAGCGGCTGGACTGCTGTCTGTCCTGATCTTTCCTCTGCTTGCTCTCACTATCTTACGCCGTGCTGAGGTAGTTCCCACATCTGACACATCCGTTTAGATCACTTCTTTTGTGTGAAGCACTTCATATCATTGCTCTCATTTATAGACTATACTTTAAAAAATTTCATCGTTTACAAAAGGGAGCTGTTTGCGTTCTTCTTAAAGAGAGTAGAAGGAGGCGAAAACCATGCGACCCGAAGAATTAGTTGGGCGAGTCCTGGGCCACTACCGCCTCATACGACAAATAGGTCAGGGAGGCATGGCAACCGTCTTTCTGGCCCAGGACATCCATCTACGGCGCGAGGTTGCCGTGAAGCTGTTTTGGCCCAGGCCAGGAGAAACGGGAGATTTCTTTCGTAGATTTGCCCGTGAAGCCCGCGTCCTCGCTCAACTCGATCATCCTAACATTCTGCCTGTCTACAATTATGGTGAGCAAGATGGCCTTGCCTATCTGGTGATGCCCTACATGCCACGAGGAACTCTCAAGGACCTCTTACAAGCACGAAAAGTTCTTTCTCCAAAGGAAGCACTCCACCTGGCGACGCAAATATTAAATGCGCTGCAATATGCCTACGAGCGTGGCCTCATTCACCGCGATATTAAGCCTGGGAATATGTTACTGAAGGCTGACGGCACCTTGTTGCTCTCCGACTTCGGTCTGGTGAAGGTATTGTCAGCCAATAAAGACGCTCAATCTCTCATTGACTCCGCGAACCGGGGAGGTCCACTGGTTGAAGGAACACCTGCCTATATGGCGCCAGAGCAGGCACAAGGGCAAGCGACGCATCTCAGCGATATCTACAGTGTTGGTATTGTGCTCTACGAGATGCTGACAGGGACACGTCCCTTTACTGCCAACAATGCACTGAACATATTGGTGATGCATAGGTACACCCAGCCACGTTCATTATGTGAGATCAACCCAGATATCTCATCACAGTTGGAAACTGTCGTACTACGTGCGCTTGAGAAAGATCCAGTAAAGCGTTATCAACAACCAACCGATTTCCTAAACGCCCTGACAGAGGTAGCCTCATCAGAGATGTCTACGAACATGAGGAGCAAAACCGCAGCTACTCCTCCTGCTGCTTTGCCTCCTTCCACCACGCCTTACATGATAGACAACAACGATTCTGAGGCAATGAGAGAGACATTCATCACCGATGCCCCATCTGCGCAAAAGATATCCCTTGTGGATACTTCTATACCCGCGTTGACTCCGCCTCCATCTTCTAACAAGCATGCCCAACGTTCAGCTCCACGAGCTGTATTCGTCGCAATGGCACTGCTCAGTATATGTAGTTTGCTCATTGGTCTAGTTGTGCTTCCGCAAGGACGTAAAATACTTCATCTTGATAGTATCACCCCTAAAGCTATAACCGCCTCTATGTCACAGACATTGACCTCCTGCCCTTTAAGCGGAGCACGAGCGGCTATTAGTACCCCAATGCCACCAGGCCATCACCAAAACATTGTCTATATCCTCAATGAAGGGTCATCCGGCAATCCTACTTTTGGCATACTGAAACGCTACGATGTCACGACTGGTAGCAAAACCGAGATAGCATATCTCTGAGCAACCTCTCCCATTACGTCAACTCAATCCCAATATCTCGCCACAGTTGGAGGCTGTTGTACTGCGTGCTATTGAGAAAGACCCGGCAAAGCGTTATCAACAGCCAGGCGATTTTCTGCAAGCACTGATCCAAGGAAGCGATTCAGAGGAAGTTGCTAACATGCTGAACTGGCCAGGACCAACCTTCCCTCCTACTCCACCTTATACACCGATCCAGGCTCTTACCAGTTCTTCGACAACACCTGATGGTACGAACAATACTGATCCCAAGACGGACGAGAAAACAGCGATCGGTCCTCAACAATCTGTCCAACCTGCATATGCGACCCTACCTATAGCGAGCACGGCTTCACCTTTTGCCACACAGACAAACGTTGAACCAATTACGCTTACTGCGCCTTCTCCTGGCCAGTACACTAGCAAGCCTCAACGTATCCGACGTGTACGTCCCTCTCTCCTCCAGGTGGCAATACTACTGCTCATGGTTATTAGCCTGCTTGTTGGCTTCGTTGTATCTCCTCCAGGCCAGAGATTGCTTGGTATTAGTCACAGTCCACCTCACAAGACTGGTGACACCACCACTGTCTCCATGCCACCAACACTGACGAGTTGCCCCAAGCAGGAACATCGCGAGCCGCTATTATGGCTCCACTTGCGTTAGGGACTCACCAAAATACTGTGTATATTGACAATGAAGCTCCAAACACCACGTCTATATTCGGTATATTGAAACGCTACGACGTCACCACTGGCAATAAAACCGAGATCGTGAAGATGCAAAACACCCATATCGACGAGGCACAGGTATCGAGAGATGGGGAATGGGTTCTCTTCATCGCACATGTACTTGGACAACCAGAACTACGTCTGGTACGGATGGACGGGCAGGGCTTACAGACGCTCCATTGTGCCGCACCAAGCACAAACCTCTCCGCCGTACAATGGTCTCCCAATCAGAAATTGTTGGTGTTCAACGAAGGCGGAGCAATGGGTGCCCCAACAGTATACCTACTAGACATAACTAATGGAAAACAGCAGCCAGAGCTGGTACCTTCCATGGGGTACATCTCAGAAAACTGGCTCGATAACACCCGCGTCTATCTGACCGGCTTCGTCCCCAATTCAGATTTTACGAGCAGAGTAGGTTTATTCATCCTTGATACGAAGAAAGGTGAAAATCAACATGATAGCGATCTTCAGCAAATCGTCAAATTATCGCAGCCCTGTTGGGATTTCGCTAACAGCCGTGACAGCACAAAGCTGTTCGTGAGTCAGTGTAACAGCGCAACAGGTATGGGAGGTCCCAGCTTTCAAGCAGGCCCTAGCACCATTACTACACAATCTGCAACAGGTGGGCAGCCGAAGACCATTTATAGTAATCCAAAAATCGCTGTGACAGCAATACACATGATTACGAACACCAGTATGTTAGTGACCATCGATACCGAGAGTTCTGACGCCAGTATCGACACAAGTCAGAATGGACTATGGAAAATGAATACGGATGGTTCTAACCTGACACAGGTAACTAGTGTTGTGGGGATACCAACCATTTCACCTTTTGGAGGCATGTATGCATTGCAGGTTGACAATTTTCAGCTCCAAACTCAATCGTACTCACTCCTTTTTGGTTCGCTAAGTGGAGATATACTGACTACGTTCGACTCCTTGAGCAATGTCATACCAATCACTTCTGATGAGAATATGCCTAATTTGACAATAGTAGGATGGACAATGATGTGAAAGTTTATTCATCAGGTGTGAGTGATATCGGGAAAGGGGTGCAGGAGGTCCCCTGGTTTTTCCCCTTTCCCCTAAAAGGTTGAAGATGCACTAGGGATTGAACTCGGTGAGCGTCTGCCGGGCGGAGCTTGTGTTGTCGAAGAATTCTCCCACGGCCCAGGCCTGACCGGAGCTCGGGTCCGCAGCAGCCGCGTTCAGGACGTTTTCGCTCGCGCTGGGGTTGGGGCTGGTGACGACACTCCAACTGGTGCCGTTTCATTGTTCAATCACCGTCTGTGTGACACCCGTGTTGGGGTCGACCACAGACCCCACGGCCCAGATGTTGTTGGCGGAGACGATGGCGATTCCTTTGAGCAGCCCCGGACTTGGGCTAGAGACGACGCTCCAACTGGTGCCGTTCCACTGCTCGATGAGGGTCTGGACGCTGGAGCCATTTACGAACTGCCCCACTTAGAGGAAGTCCACATTTCCTCTTGTGTTTGGCTTGGCTATCTCCCTTTTCCAGGATGTTTTCTACGACGGCGTGACGAGCTACTCGTATGACGCCTTTTTGTCTTGGTGGCAAGAGGTGGATGCAATGGGGCGCTGTTCGCGTACCTGACCACTGGAGACACCCACAGTGATCCCCAGCCTGTCGTGAAGTATTGCTGAAGCATAGTGAGGATGAGCGAGACGAAGCGATAGAGTGCCAGGCCCGCTGCAAGTTGCCAGGCAATGACGATGGTGATGCCCACTGGAATGAGCAGAAGAAGGAACTGCATGTTCTGTGAAAGGTGCGTAAGTGCATCTCTTGTCTCTGTGAGCGAGATGGGCTGTGCCATACGCATTTGTGCGAAGGTTACTAACCCTGTAAGGAGTGGGAGCAAATGGGTTGGATCGGGAATACCTAGCGAGATGTGCCATGAGGCGTTCAAGATGGTCAACCACATCAGATTGATGTTTGGGAGCGTGGAGAAATGGAAAAGGAAGGGATATATGATACGATTGATTGCCTCAACTGAGGGGGCGTAGAGAACCGTATTGAGTGCAAAGTAGAGACCAGAGTAGATCGGGGCTTGAATGAGCAGCGAGAGAAAGGACGAACTTGGATGAATACCATGCTTTTGATAAAGAGCTTGTATGGCTTGTGTTTGGCCATACCGGTCCGTTGCATACTGCTGACGAATCGCTGTGATCTGGGGCTGTAGTGCTCTCATCGCTTTGGCGTGCCGAAGTTGCCGGAGTGTGAGAGGAAGCAGGAGCAGTGAGATCACACATGTCAGTACGACAATTGCAAGGCCAAAGTCGCCGAGCAGGAAATACAGCAGCATGAGTGCATTGAAAATGGGGTACGTAAAGACGATATTGAAGAGAGCGATCAAAAAATTCATGGCACCCTCCTTTATAGAGTTAGATTCATTGTCCTTCCTCTTTACGAACGAGGTCGCTGATGGTTGGAGAGTAGGTGGGCGAACCGATAAAAACGAAAACGGAAAACGTTACATAGGAAAAACAAGCGAGGTGATCACGTCAAAAAATTGGTAATCTTACACATGCCAGCCTCATCAGATACCTGCTACCATTGGATCAATCCTGCCGAAGAGTACTGGAAATCGGCACCGGGCTCGACCAATTGAACGTTGTGGCGGCAGGTATCCGAAAGGAGAGTGGCTTTAATGATCCCGATCCTTCGATTGTCCTTCCCATCCCTGCTGAGTCGCATGAGTATGCTGCTACTGCTCTTGTTGCTTCTGACTACCGCAAACACCGTCCATGCAGCCTCGCGTACAGCTAGACAAGTGGCTGTTACTGGCATTCCTGCCCTCTACCTGGCAGATGACGATGATGATCATAATAAAGAAACTTTGTATGCCATCGACGCGGCGGTGGGTTCCACGCGTTGGAGCGTCAGGATCACTCCTGACGGTTCACCTCAGACGCCTTTTGCTGGCTTTGGCAACGTCTACCTCAACGATGTCAATGCCCGAGCCTTCAACGCTCAAAACGGTGCAGCAGTGTGGACACAAAATTCACCTCCCGCTACCACCACCACTCCGGTTGGCTTTAACGGCATGGTTCTCGCTGGAGGGAGCAACGGCACGTTCCTGGCGCGCAATGCGAACAACGGCACGCTGGTCTGGCAGTCCGCGCCCATTCCGAACTTTAACCCCTCGCGGGGAGTGGTTGCCACCGAGGGAGGGGTCAGCCGCGTCTACTTCGGTGGCTGCTGCTCTGACAACGTCTATGCCCTCAATGCAACAACGGGTGCCCTGCTCTGGCAGACTCACCTCGGGTCGTCGGCTGGTACCGTGGCGGCTCCGACAGTGGATGTGAGTCGCGGTCTGGTCTATGTCGCATCGACCGATCAGGAGGTCTATGCCCTCGACGCGGTGAGCGGTCAAGTTGTCTGGTTTTTCTTCGCCGGAGCTGCTGTCGAAGGCAGTCCGTGCGTTAGCAATGGCCTGGTCTACTTCGGCTCCGATGGGGGCAAGTTCTACGCGCTTGATGCCAGCACCGGCAGCCTGCGCTGGTCTTTTACGGGTGGCAAGCGTCTGATAGCCACGCCAGCCGTTGTTAGCAATCTGGTCTACTTCTCAGACTTTGATAGCGGCACAGTCTACGCCCTCAATGCGACTACCGGCGGCTCCCCCGTCTGGACCTTCCACCCAACCTTCAACAGCGTAAGCCATATCGGACTTCTTGTCGCCAATGGGTTGCTCTATGAGGCAGTGCTCAGTTTGACACCCCCACCCCAACCCGATATGGTTAGTGTATATGCTATCAACGCCACCACTGGTGCCTATACCTGGCGCTGGGACGGCTTCCCAAACGGCAGATTCGCTACCACGGATACTGCACCCCCTCCGGTTATTGTGACCTAACGTCGGTAGCTATCATCCTTACGTGTTCAGCTCAGCGCAGGGGACCCTTCGCTGAGCTGAATATATGAAACGAGGTACTGTATATCCTTTGCAAAAATTTCTGGCGTACCCGAGCTGGAAACTGGGGTGGCCGTCATCATGCCTGGCTGCTATACTATCACTATCCACACTCTTTGAGTAGAAAGCACTGAACCTGGAGTAGCTTGATATCGCACTAAGACATCCTTTCAAGGTTTAGCTTAGTGACACTGTGCTACTAGCAAACTTCTGCAAGTCCCCTGACAAATCACTATATGAACTGCAACTAACATTCTATATCCGGTGAGAAAATCTACTCATCCACTACCAATAATTCCTATTAATCGATGGAGAGCTTGTGCTTTACCTTGCACTCATGAGAAAATAACCTCGTCGGTGGTGCGGCGAAGGAACTTCCATAATTACTGCTTTGAACTTGGTGGCAGTCTCACGCATTTCATCCTTATACGATAGTTTCGCTACTTCTACCTCTGTAAGGAGAAAAATATACAGGAGATGGATTTACAACAAATCGGTCACTATCGGTTGCAACAGCCGCTTGGACAAGGCGGGATGGGAGTGGTCTATTTGGCGGAAGATCAAAATCTTCCCCGCTTGGTCGCATTGAAAATGATTCGATCAGATATCCATCCCGTCGAACTGCCAAAAGCCCTTCGCCTCTTCAACCGTGAGGCCCAAGCTATTGCTCAACTTAAACATCTACACATTTTACCCCTCTATGATTACAACACCGTGGATGTGCAAGGAGCACAAGTCCCTTATATGGTCATGCCGTTCTGCCAGGATGGCTCACTTGAAGCATGGTTAAGCATCACACCACGCCTTTCTCTACAAGTTATTGCGTCCGTGATACTCCAGGTAGCCGATGCATTACAATACGCTCATGAGAAGCAGATCATTCATCGAGATGTCAAACCAGGAAATATTCTTCTTGAACAACGGAAAGGCACGTTTCTCCCTCATGTGTACCTGACTGATTTCGGAATAGCTGCCATTATGGATGGAGCGACTAGTACAGGGCAAGTTATTCGAGGAAGTCTACCCTATATGGCTCCGGAGCAATTGGAAGGACGGCCTACCTTTGTAACAGATCAATACGCGTTGGCAGTGACGGCATACCAGCTTCTCACTGGAAAGATGCCGTTGGGAGGAAACCCACCGTTGCCAAGTGCAGTCAATCCTGTTCTTTCTCAGCAAGTAGATATGGTTATCCTGAGAGGACTTGCGAAACAACCTACAGATCGCTTTCCTTCTGTACTGGCTTTTGCCGAAGCCCTACGGGACGCTCTCCAACATGATTCTCTTGCTCTAACATACCCTGCTGCGTCCAACAATCACTCGACCGCACCTTCTTCAGGACGGACAACGTTTGCAGATTCGCACCCTCAGCCATCTCCCCTCATTCTCCCAACACCACTCCCATCGATGACAGCAAGTGCAAAACCGATGCCAACTCCAACCATAGATGGCAAGGAAGTCTTGGATCGAGTGCAAGGGAAAAATATTCCATCCAGCTGGCGTGTCTGCTATCCTGCCTACTCAGGAGGTTTGTGGCGGGTCATTTCAGGAGGGGGATGTCGGGCCTACTTGTGCTATTTCATTACGGGAGTAATTACCGCGGCGTGCTCGGCCAGTATTGCCAATCTTATTGGTTGGAATCTTGCTGGGCTTCCATTGGGCGTCCTTATCATTCTCTATGTGTTCTCGATGTTGATCGCATACAGCAAACAAGTTTTAGTCTTCATGCCGAACGGTCTCGTGTTGCATACATGGAATTGGCCCTTTCCATGGAAAGAGACTCGCGCCATTGACTATAGGGTGATTGAAGGGATGCGTGTTGATTCCAAGCCCTTCTTGGGCTTTGTCACCCTTACCTTTAAGCGTACTGATGGAGCCACGGACATGAAAACCCGCGTTGATAGAAGCTTCGGGGACGTTGATATGACTTTGAAGGCTATCAGTAACGCATACAATCAATTCATGGGAAATACGTCAGCTCCCTCATCTATTGGGATAACTCTGTTTACTTACTGTGGTCATTCTCATATAGTATGTGATGTGGCATGGTCTCCTGATGGGAAACGCATTGTATCTGGAAGTGCCGATAAAACGGTACAGATCTGGGAGGCCCTCTCCGGTGAGCAACGAGCTACCTATCGTAGCCATTCAGGAGCAGTAACCGCTGTGGTGTGGTCGCCCGATAACACACGCATTGCCTCAGGGAGTACTGATGGGAAAGCTAGAGTGTGGGACGTGGCAACAGGATATAATACACTGACCTACAGTGGCCACTTTATTTGTATGGATATAGTTTATATTAGTATACGTGGAGTTTCATGGTCGCCCGATAACACACGTATGGCTTCAGTAAGTATGGATGGAACCATAAGGATATGGAATGCAGCTTCTGGCAAGGGGATCGTTAAATGCCGTACCCCTTCTGTCTCACTCTTTTCTGATACTTTTTGGGCAACCGTAAGATGGTCACCTGATGGGACCCACCTCGCTTCGGCTATTTGTCTGTATGGCAAAGGTACGGGAGTACAAATATGGACAGCCAATGGGGAACACATTTACACCTATACAGGGCATTCTAAAGGGGTAGCAGCAGTAGCATGGTCACCCAATGGCATGCGGATTGCCTCTGCAAGTAAAGATGGAACTGTCCATGTCTGGGACGTCGTTAATGGGGGAAATGTTTACTGTTATCAGGGGCATTCTGATTGGGTCACAGGGGTTGCATGGTCGCCTGACGGTATGCGAATTGCCTCGGCAAGCAAGGATAGAACTGTCCATGTTTGGAATGCAGCGGATGGAAGCAATGTCTGCTGCTATAATAGTCACACTGCGTGGGTGAATGCGGTCGCTTGGTCCCCTGATGGGACACGTCTTGCCTCAGCAAGCGATGATAAAACTGTCCATATATGGAGAACAGCGTAGTGAAGTGCGGCACATAGCAGCATCATCCTTGATCAGCTTATCAGTATCAATCATATATATACTTTGCATCTGGTGTCAGGAGTGTTGGGTTTAGACCTTCCAAAGGAGAGAATTATGCTAAAAGTGAATGACTACATCGACAAATATCGTCTCATCTCTGAAGTCGGTAGTGGTACCTACGGTATCGTCTATCAGGCTCAGCATACCTTCTTCACCAATCGCATCGTCGCGATCAAATTCATGCATGCTCTATCACTTCAGAATGCACAGGAGCGTGACCTCTTCCTTGAAGAAGCACGCTTACTCGAAATGGTGAAACATCCTCACATCCTCTCCATCATTGATGTGGGGATGCACGAGGGCTTACCATACCTGGTAACTGAATATGCAGGCAATGGTTCACTCGCAGACTATCTTAAGCGTCAGCAAGGCAAGCCATTACCTGTAGAGGAAGCCCTAACGATCCTCTCGCAAATAGGGCAAGCACTCCATTATGCTCACCAACAGAACATCGTTCATCGTGACCTCAAACCTGAGAACATCCTCTTCAAGGCAAAGGGTGATGTTCTTCTTGCCGACTTTGGGATCGCCAAGATTCTTACCACAGTAGGTATTCGACAAGGCACAGTCGCTGGCACTCCTGCTTACATGGCACCAGAACAGTGGCAAGGCTTAGCGAGTAGAGAAAGTGATCAGTACGCTTTGGGATGTATCGCTTACGAACTCTTCACAGGAAGGAGACCGTTTGTTGCAGCAAATCACATTGCGATGATGTGGAAGCAGGTGCAAGAGCATCCAGTTCCGCCAAGACAGTATAATCCTGATTTACCCATGCATATCGAACAGGCAATCCTCAAAGCATTGGCAAAAAAACCAGAAGATCGTTTTCCTTCTGTGTTGGCTTTTACCGAAGCCTTGCTGAATGCACTCCCATATAATTCTATGGCTCCCATGTCTTTAGCTGCGTCGAAGGACCACCTGACTGCGTCCAGCAATCAACCGCCCTTGAGACAAGGGCAGGGTGCAATAATTCTTCCTGCCGTTCTAACGAACACAACTACGCCTAATAATTCACTTTCCAGTTCGCAGTTAAGCCATTATCAAGACCGGAACGTGCCAAAGCAAGGCTTTCGCGTGCCACTTCCTGCAAATGCTTTTCGCAAATTTGTGTTGCTTCTGGCTTTTCTTAGCTCTGCATTATTTTTCTTATCTCCTTTCTACTCGCCACCAGGAATACTCTCTATAGATTACTTTTTACTATTCATTGGCCTTGGACTTTTATTGTTGGATTTATTACTTGTCTGCGTCAAAGCATTATTGCTAGTACATTGAGGCCGAAATAGGCCTGTGGTAGAATAGGAGGAAAAAGGGAAAGAGAAGAAAAGAAAAGAGATGCAAAAAGGGCCAAAACCAGCAGAGTTGATACTAAGCGAGCAAGAGCGAAAAGAACTGGAAGCACTGGTGCACCGGCATAGTACGCCTCAACAAGTGGCGAAACGGGCCAGGATCGTGCTGGGGGCAGCAGCAGGAAAAAGGAATGCGGAGATTGCACGAGAACTCTCGGTCAGTGTGGACACGGCTCGTACCTGGCGTGGGCGCTGGATCGGTTTGCAACCCATCCCGCTGAGCGAACTCTCGATCAGCGAACGATTTGAGGATATACCACGTCCGGGACGTCCAGCAGAGATCACGGCCGAGCAAACCTGCCAGATAGTCGCGATGGCTTGCGAACAACCAAAAGAGCGTCCGATCAGCCACTGGACGGGCCGCGAAATTGCTGAGGAAGTCATGCGACGCGGCATTGTGCCCCAGATCTCTGCACGCCATGCGGCTCGCATCTTAAAAAAAGGGATCTTAAGCCGCATCTGATCCGTTACTGGTTGACCCCACCGGCTGATCCGCACAAAGAGGAAACCATTGGGGCGATCTGTCAAGTCTATCGGCAAGCTCCCGATCTGGCCAAAGAGGGAGAACGGACGATGAGCACCGATGAACTGACCGGGGTTCAGGCTTTGGAGCGCAAGCACCCAGGATTGCCGCTGGCTCCCGGAAAAGTGGAGCGACGCGAGTTTGAGTACATTCGCCACGGCACCCGCGCCTTCATTGTCAGTCGCGATGTGGTGACCGGGAAGGTGGTGGCTCCCTACGCAGGCCCCACGCGAACGGAGGAAGATTTCCTGGCGCATGTGCAAGCGGTCGTTGCCACTGCTCCCCAGACCACCCGCTGGCATTTTGTCTGTGACAATCTCAACATCCATCAGTCCGAGGCACTGGTACGCTTCGTCGCTGAGCGCAGTGGCAGTGATGAGGATTTGGGGGTCAAAGGCAAGAGTGGTATCTTGGCCTCCATGCCCAGCCGTGCTGCCTTTTTGAGTGAGCCGAGCCATCAGGTGGTGTTTCATTATACCCCCAAGCATAGTTCCTGGCTCAATCAAATTGAAATCTGGCTCTCCATCCTGGTGCGCAAGTTACTCAAACGGGGCTCCTTCACTTCCGTTGAGGAGTTAGAAGCCAGAGTCTTGGCTTTCATTGAGTATTACAACGACACGATGGCTAAACCTTTCAAGTGGACGTACCAGGGGAAAGCTCTGATGGCTTAAACCGTCGGCTTATTTCCGCCTCAGTGTACTAGGTAAACGAGGATGGAGCCTTGGGCTCCTTCTGCTAGGGCCTCTTGCTGGAATATTTTATGGCTTAATTGGCCCTGGACCAATGGAAAGAACTTCACACACGCAATTACGTCCTCTTGTTAAAAATAAGAATTCTCAGTTTCGTTTCTTTAGAAAAGTACTACTTATTGTTCTTATCAGTGCAGAAATACTTGCCCAGATAGTCGGATTCACTCTCTACAGCTTATACGCCGTGGATATCATTAAAAGTAGAGCTATTGATGCCTTATTTGCATCATATCCTGTGCCTCCCTATGGAGATATTGGCACACCGGCATGGTTGGTGTCTTTTGACACACTCAAAGAAGACGCCTTAGATCCTTCCTGGGGGAATTGTTACCGCACAAAAGTGGGATCTGATCTTCCCCTATCGAACGGAGACTCTCCCAATACTTGCCTCTATGGAGGTGAATACTATAATTATGGTCGTTATATCCTGCTGCGGGACAGCCATCCTAGCAATTTTGCATTTTCAAGTTTTGTTTTTGAAGTGAATATGGCTATTCATAGCGGAAATGCAGGTGGAATCATTTTTCTTTATCAAACCCCATATCACTCATAGAATTTTACCTGCTACTACGCTTTTTCCTTCAATAAGGATGGGCAATACAGTTTGGAGCTCTATAATTCACCCTCTGATGCCAACGGAAGTTTTAAATCCCTTATCCCTTTCTCCTCCTCAAAAAATAAATTTATCACAACAGGTCTGGACGAGCCAAATCTCATTACCGTAGTAGTACGTGAACATAACTTTAAACTGTACGCAAATAACCACTTTCTCAATCAAGTGCATGATGACACTTGCGCTAGGGATGGTCAGGTCGGCCTTATTGCTGATATTAATAGTGATGTTCACTTTACTGACGCGAAGATATGTGTTGAGCGATAATAATATTAGCCGGTACCGACAACTAGAATTGCCGATCAGAAAGGAGAATATAGAGCCGATGCAGGCAGCACGTAGCGCATTATCTCATGAGAAATCTTCCCTTGGGAGTGGTCCACCCAGCTGTGTTCTTTGGAGAAAGAAAGTCACGCGCGCTCAAGCAGCAACGCTAATTGTCCGCACTCAAAGAGCAGCGACAATTACAAAGGTCACTTGAACGCGAAGCATGATCACCGCAGCAGTGACAACGACACTTCCCAATGCTCAGACACCACCAACCAAAGAGGCCATCGATCTGGACAAATGCCCTGGTGATGGCCTAGCATGACCCCATCTGATTAACAAAACAGAGGTGTCATGTGAAAAAGGATACAGAGGTTCGGCTTTATATGCAAGAGAGAAAGAAAGGCATGACGCAACGAGTCGCCGCTGCTCGTGCCGGGATTGGCGAGCGCACCGCCCGCAAATATGAACGGGGTGCCGCTCTTCCTTCTCAACTCAAACGATCCCATGACTGGCGGACGCGACCCAATCCGTTTGAGGAAGATTGGCAGTGGGTGGTCTCCCAATTGGAGCGTGATCCCGCCCTTCAAGGATCAACGCTGTTTGCGCTCTTATGTGAGCGTCACCCAGATCGCTATCACCCAACGCAAGTACGGACATTGCAACGTCATATCGCTCATTGGCGTGCGTTGCATGGACCAGAACGAGAGGTCATTTTTGAACAACAGCACATTCCCGGGGAACGGGCTCAATCCGATTTTACGCATATGGAGGATCTTGGCGTCACCATTGCGGGCGAACCCTTTCCTCATATGCTCTATCATTTGGTGCTGACCTACTCCAACACCGAGGCGGCCAGTATTTGTTTCAGTGAAACCTTTGAGGCGCTCGCCGAAGGTCTGGAGAAAGCACTCTGGCAGATAGGTGGCGTGCCACAACAACATCGGACGGACCATTTGAGTGCTGCCGTGCGTCGTCTGGACAAGCAGGGAACGGAGGATTGGACCAAACGCTATCAGGCGTTGATGGCTCACTATGGCATGTTGCCGACCTGGAACAACCTGCATGTGGCTCACGAGAACGGGGATGTGGAGCAATCGCACTTTCGCTTCAAAGAGGCCGTGGACCAAGCTCTGCGGGTGCGAGCCAGTCGCGATTTTCCCAGTCGTGCGGCCTACGATCGCTTTGTACAGGATCTTATCCGCAATCGCAATCTCAAGCGCAGCGAACGTTTTGTCCTGGAGCAGGAAGCTTTGCACCCCTTACCCACCACGCCACTTTCACCCTGTCAGGAATTGCGCGTGACTGTGAGCCGTTTCAGCACGATTCATATCAAAGGCAATGTCTATTCCGTGCCCTCCCGTTTGATTGACACCAGTGTGCTGGTGCGCGTGCGAGCCGAGACGCTGGAAGGATATGTGGGCAGTGCCCTGGCGTTCACCTTGCCTCGTCTGGTTGGCAAACAGCAGCATCGTATCGATTATCATCATGTGATCTGGGGGTTAGTGCGCAAGCCTGGAGCCTTTGCTGCCTATCGGTATCGTGATGACCTGTTTCCCACCACGACCTTCCGACTCGCCTACGATCGACTGCTCGTGGCCCGTCCTGAGCGAGGAAATCAGGAGTATGTGCGTATTTTACATCTGGCTGCCACGACCTGTGAAGCCGAGGTGGAAACGGCATTGGTCTTGCTTCTGGAGACCAACGCCACTCCGACCTTTGATGCCGTTCGGGATCTGGTGCATCCCCCACGTTCTTCAGCTGCACTAGCCATGGCCGCACCCACTCTCGATCTTTCCTGCTATGACCAACTTATTCCATCAAGGAGAAGCTATGCAACTCAAACCTAACCCAATCAATCGACAGACCGAACTGCGTACGCTCTTAACCCGCCTGAACCTGGGGGCAATGGCCCAGATGTGTACTGACCTGGCTTTGCGGGCCACCAAAGAAGGGCTTTCTCATGAAGCCTATCTCTTTGAGCTTGCCAGGCATGAAGAGGAGCAGCGTACCCAACGACGCACGGCCCGATTGCTGCACGCCTCAGGGCTCCCTGTGGAGAAGACCTTCCGCACCTTCTCGCTCAATCGGCTTTCTCCAGCACTGCAATTGCAGTTGGAGCGTCTCAAGAGCGCTTCCTTTCTCGAGCAGGCCACCAATGTGATTGCCATTGGCAAACCAGGTGTTGGCAAAAGCCATGCCCTGGCTGCCGTGGGTTATGAGCTGATCTACGCAGGCTATCCCGTCCTCTGGACACCAACCAGCACGCTTGTCCAGCGTTTGCTGGCTGCCAAGCGAGATTTGCGCCTTCCTCAGGAGTTGGCGAAGCTCGAGAAGTTTGCGTGCGTGATCCTGGATGATATTGGCTATGTTCAGCACGCCCGTGATGAAATGGAAGTGCTCTTCACCTTCCTGGCTGAACGCTATGAGCGCAAATCCGTCATGATTTCCACCAATCTGGTTTTCAGTGAATGGCAGCGCATTTTCAAAGATCCCATGACCACTATGGCGGCCATCGACCGCGTGGTCCATCACTCGGTGATTCTGGATATGATGAATGTGGAAAGCTATCGCGCTGAGGCCGCCAACCATCAGCACCTCCCCCTAGCACAAACAGAGCTGTTGGCAAAGCAAACCGCCCTTGAAGCACCGGCGACAATTAAACTTGCCGATGAAGAGTCATCGGCAAGTTTAATTGTCGCCGATAGTACTATCTAATTGACTTCTAACAGATATGGACATCTGATGCTCCACAATAGGATTTAGGATGTTAGAGTAACGTAACAAATTGCTCTATTCCTATCATTTGGTTATCTTAGATGTACCTCAAGGAGAGACGATGCTATGTGTGACCTTGAATCCATGCTGCGCGTACAATATGAAATAATTGGAGATGGTTCTTTATACAATTTCAGCTTTGCAGCATATGACAGCTTCGCTACTCGTCCCCCATAGTGGAAATCGCCTCTCGAGAGGACGAGAGGGTGAAGCAGAGCCTTTCAAAGCAAAACCTGCTATATTACCACTAACCACACTCTACTAATAGAAAGGACTGAATGATGTACCACATCGCCCAAATAAACATCGCCCGTATGCTGGCCCCTCTCACCGATCCACTCATGGCTCCCTTTGTCGCACAACTGGATGTCATCAATGCTATAGCCGATGCCGCCCCTGGCTTTATCTGGAGATTGCAAACGCCAGAGGGAGATGCCACCGCCATCCGGTCATACGAGGATGAGAGCATTCTGGTGAATATGTCAGTATGGGCCTCTCTGAAAGAGCTTTCCCACTATGTCTATGCCAGCCAGCATCGACAGGTGATGAAGCGGCGGCGTCAATGGTTCGAGCATTTCGACGGCCCGTATATGGCGCTATGGTGGATTCCCCAAGGCCACATTCCTACAGTGGAAGAGGCGAAGGAGCGTCTGAGCTACCTGCGTACTCATGGCGAAACGCCCTATGCCTTCTCCTTCAAAAAGCCATTTCCGGCACCGGACGAAACTAACGAAGCGCTTACGCACATACTTGCTGAGTGTTTGACATAACGTTAGAGTTGTGTTTCCTCATCTGCAGTTCCGCCAAACGTGCAGTGAACCCAGATGTCTCACCGCATTTTGGGGAGAGATACTATCTCTACGCGCTCATCGTTGGCTTCCTGTGGATTTCGCCCTGTACTCAGGTAATCAAGCACAGTTCCTACCGCAAAGAGGATAAGGAAGAAGAAGAAAATCGGTATTGCCATGAGGAGCGCGAGAGCCAATGAATTGAGCAATTGGTTGAAGTTTAGCCCAGGGCTACCCTGGTCACCGGAGTTGTTGAGAACAAAGAAATTGAAATAGACGATAACGGCCAGTCCCACTACGGCAATGATCCACGCTCCGCGCCTGCACCACTTGCCAGCCAAACGCATACGAGAGAGGGAAGTCGAGGGAAGCATGAGACTATTTCTCCTCTTTTCAATAACACTTTTTTCCAGAGTTGCCATCATAGATTATACGCCCTCTTCTTGAAGAGTTGTCAAGATGATGCAGGAAGTACTATGGACTAATGAATAGGAGATTCTCAATAGGTAGAAAATGCTGATCTCCTGGATGACCCCTTCCTGCCTCTCATCCACCCCCAGGTTGAGAACCCCTCCATGCGAATATCAACCCCAAGTCAACCCTGGCGCGGATGGAATCTTGCCCTCTATTCGCTATACTTCTTTCAGAAGATAACGAACCGGTAAGAAACATCCGGGAAGCACAAAAACACATCAGATAGTCAGAAAGCTCACAGAGCACCATAAAAAGGAAGGTCCACCCATGGCTACCCAGACCGCTTCTCTCTCCCAACTGAACGTGAAATCATCTCAGAAAGGTCCAACCATGTTAACCCAAACAACTCCTCTTTCCCAATTGAACGTCCAGTCCTCGTCTGCGAGTGAAAACCACAAAAGTCGGGGCATGATGCTGCGCCAAATGCTCCCCAACCTCGTGATCAATGCCGCTGCACCTTTTGCCATCAATATGCTGGCGCGTCCCTACATGTCCACCATCGATGCCCTATTGCTGGCGAGTTCGGTTCCGGCTCTGTGGACACTGGGTGGCGTGATCTGGAAGAAGCGTCTGGATATGATCGGCATGCTGGTCGTAGCGAGTCTGCTGTTGACCGCCGTCTTTGCCCTGCTGTTCCAAAGCCCGCGCCTGCTGCTGCTGCAAGGCTCTGCGGTCAGTGGCCTGTTCGGGGTTGTGATGCTGGTCTCGCTGCTCTTCCCCCGGCCTGTCTTATTCTATATCATCCGTTCCATCCTGACCCAGAATGACCCCCAACGGATTGCCAGCTTTAACGCCGACTGGGCCTTCCCCCAGTTCCGCTCGTTCTATCGGGTCCTGACCACCGTCTGGGGTGTTGTGACCGTGGCCCAGCTGGTACTCCTCGCCATCCTGGTCTTCACCCTGCCCATCTCGCTCATGCTGGTGCTCAGCCCCATCCTGAATTTCGGAGTCGTGATGCCCGTGGCTCATTGGAGCATGTCCTCCTTCCGCAAAAACAAACCGGTTTTTGACCAGCTTCGCCGTGAGCGTGATGGGGCTAGCCGCTAGTAACATGCTCATTCCTTCACTGGGGTGCAAGAGTAGAGGCGGGGCATACGAAATAGTTCGTGTGCCTCGCCTCTACTCTTGCGTAATATGTCAAGGCCGGAATTTTGCGAAATGTGGTACGTATAATCACTGTAGGACCGTGTTCTATTGAACCATTCATAGCAGAAATTGGGCGTGTGTAATTCATCACAGTCAGTGGTCAGCTTTTCATCACGATTACTGTCACCCTACTCTCTGACAGACAGAAATATTTCCCACTGTTATTTTTCCTACTTAGCTGCTCTTCAACGGACTCTTTTTGAGCATGGGGCATCGTCCAAGTCTACCAGACCAGGCGAGGAAATGGCGTTTTCCCGCTGAAAAATCGGGATGCCCACACTCAGCCCTTCCCAGTTGCCGTGGCGCGGAAAATGCTCATCGAGCAAACAAGCCACTTGCATTCGTTCCAGTTGCCCCAACAACACTGGTAGATTGTCAACGTGTTCGGTTTGGATGGTCAATTCTTCGTTCATGCCCGCAGTCTCGCCTTTTTTTGCCAACCTGTCCACAAGATGCGCGAACCGCAAGTAAAGACACCTTTACTTAAAGGAGAAGGCTTTTAGCATATATCTGTGCAGAAATCGGGGTAGTCCCTTGATAAGTGAGGCAGCCGAACGGGGTAAGGCAAGGTTTCGTTACTAACGTTTAATTTCTAGATACAGGGATTCAATGACTTTATGTACCTACCTGTCCGTAGAAAGCGAGAAGCATGTTACGGATAGCAAGCAATCAGTGCTCGAGTAGCAAGGAGGAAACATGATCAGTTCGTCATCCACGTCCCTCAAACGTAGTGGTTAGCTGGGTCGCAATCCTCATGGTTTTCGTACTTTTCCTTATAGGAATTTTCTGGTACCAGAATGTCGTTCTGCTGAAGAAGATCATAGCGCGTGAGTTAACCTGAAGTGCCAGTTTGGAATACCTAACCTTGCCTCCTTCTATTCGTACTGAAGACAGGAGAAGTCGTAACGTTTAACCTTAGCAAGCATGAAGGAAACAAAATTGATGTCACAACAGATGAGCTTTGATGAGAACCAGCGGGATGAGTCGCCTTCCTCTTCTGCTGGATATGAAGAGGTTCCCTCTTCCCACACGTCTGCAAGCGGAGCATTTTGTCGGGTTTGTGGCTGTGATTATCATACTGAACACGGTGTCTAACCTCAGACGTTCGTTCTGAGTGAGAAATGCTTTCGCAAGAGAGTCCCACTCAAAAACAGGCACATCAGTGAGACTCGGTGAGTTATTGTTGTCTCATAGAGTATGGAGGTGGAGCAGGAATGAACGAAGAGTATATGCACATCAACCAGCAACGGTGGAACGAGATGGTCGGGGTTCACGAAAAGTCAGCATTTTACGATGTGGTCGGCTTTAAAGCTGGTCGTCATACCCTCGCTCCTCTCGAGCGCGAAGAGCTCGGAAATGTGGCTGGAAAATCTCTTCTGCACCTGCAATGTCATTTTGGCATGGATACGCTGTCCTGGGCGCGCCTGGGCGCGAAGGTGACAGGAGTCGATTATTCGGAGAGGGCTATAGAACTTGCGCAATCGTTAGCGAAAGAGCTGGCAATAGATGCCCATTTTGTCAGATCCAATATCTACGAACTGCCAAATGACACCCTCATTCCCGACACGTTTGATCTGGTCTACACCGCACTTGGTGTCCTTGGTTGGCTACCGGACCTGAAACACTGGGGCAAAGTCATTGCACACTACCTCAAACCGGGCGGCACGTTCTATATTCTGGAAGCGCATCCCTTCATGTTGACACTGGATGAGAATTCGTCCGACCTCAAAGTTGTCTATCCTTATTTTTCATCCGAAGCACTGCAATTCGATTCTGAGCACTCATACGCTGACTCGGTGACGGTGCTGACGAACAAGACCGAGTACAACTGGAATCATAGCTTGAGCGACATTTTCAACGCTCTTCTCTCAGAGGGTCTCTCCATTGATTTCTTCCACGAGTTTCCTTTTTGCGGCTGGCCGTATTTTTCAGATATGGAGACAGGAGAAGACGGCTGGAGCAGGTTCAAGGATGAGAGAAAGCGCAAGAGAGTGCCCATGATGTTCTCTCTCAAGGCAACCAAAAAATAGGTGCATTCTTTTGATCCTGACACTATGGCTTTGATTTGCCAACCCGAAGGAAGCGAGGATACCTTTCAAGTGCCCATCCAAGGCATCACGAAAGCAGAGTTAATGGGGGAGATTGCTGCACTGCAAGCCTTGCCAATCTATCAATTAGCCCTCCCATTCTCGTTGGCCGCCTGGCGAGAGCTTGAGTAGGCTCACAACTTGACCGGTACGACTTTGTGAGACTTTGTCGAAAACTGATAGGTATGACTTTATGAGACTCAACACCAGGGTTATATGAAGTCGAGGCTACTGCTTTCGGCTGTCGTTTGTGGCCTCATGAGTTCCTCACGGGTGTTGCGGGGATGTTTTGAGAGGAATCCCGTCTCATATTCTCCCGATCGAGCCAGTGGATTTGAGAGACATAGGCAAGCAGTAACAGAGCTTCCTCAGCCAGGTTATAGAAGAAGTGCAGATCAGCACGAATGATGGGGAGTCCGCCCCAGAGCGCTCCCCCTTGAGCTAAGAGACCGGGTGTACCGCTATGCCCTGTCCTGAGCAAGACAGCCATCACATACACATGTTCAAGCTCATGCCAGCCTGAAACCACAAGCAGCACCCAGAGCCAGGGATTGGTGCGGAAGAAAGAGAGGAGAAGCAGGACGAACAACAGCACCCAGGAATTCCAGATAAAGTGAACCCATTCGAGATTGAGCATCCCAAAGATGCCATTGGCTTGCTGCCCAGAAAGACCCAACACGTGCATCTGGATCATTTGCGTGAGATGTTCCACAAAGTGCCCTCCTTGTGTGATGACCAAAATGAAGAACAATGCCAACCAACGATACTGCCGATAGAGCTGGGCTGTTTTGAGGAAGAACAGTGGCGACCAGACAAGCACGATGAGGAGAGCGATTTGCCAGAGGACGAAGCCGAGCCAAAAGGTCGAAACGATGACGATGGAGATCAAGCCGATCAGCAAGACAGCAGCAAGAGGAATGGAGTGAATAGACATGATTTTTTTGTACAACTGCACGCTCATAGACTCCCTCCCAGTGTCCTGGCTCATGGTTCAGTCGAATCACGATTTGTATGTATGCACAATTTTCTCCACTGCCTGAAAGTATAAGGGAGGATGCTGAAATATTCCTGAAAAGGGGTCGTTGGAGTGCAGTTACCAAACATCTTCAAAACTGTGCTATACTGTGTTATACTGTGCTATATAGTGCTATACTGTGCTGTAACCAGGTGCATGTTCGGTAACCGGGGCTCAGAGAGAAGCTGTTTACCAGCAGAAAGGAGGCAGCGATGCTTCCCACTGTTCAGGGTGATATCCTGGTCTATCGTGAGGGCGACCAGGAGGGTGTGCTGACCATAGGCACGGCGGCCTGGTTTGCCTGGTTGGAGACCGCCTCGACTTTCTCGTTTGTTAGCGATGTCGGCAACTTCACGGCCCGCAAAGAGCGGGCCAGTACCCAGCGGGGCGGCTGGTACTGGAAAGCCTATCGCAAACAGCACGGCAAGCTCTCCTCTCGCTACCTGGGCAAGTCGGAGACCGTCACGCTTGCGCGCTTACAGGCCGTGGCTCAGGACCTCGCTGCTGGTCCCGTCAGCGCCTCAACTATCAGTGCTGGAGAGGCTGACCTTCCTCCAGCACCACTGCGGACGCAGCGCGATCCGCTTCCCTCCCTGCTGGCGACCAAACTCCACGTGCCGCGTCTGCGTGCACAGTTCATCCGTCGCTCTCGCCTCGTCGAGCGACTTCAACAGGGGATGGAGCGTGCGCTCACCCTCGTCTCCGCCCCGGCAGGCTTCGGCAAAACCACGCTTGTGGCCCAATGGCTTGCCGAGAGCAGCACCCCCGTTGCCTGGCTGTCGCTGGAGCCCGAGGATAACGACCCGGTGCGTTTCCTCTCCTACCTGATCGCCGCCTTGCAGAGGCTTGATCCACACGTGGGAACCGCCGTGCTCCCCTTGCTGCACGCCCCGCGCCCAGCGCCACCAGAGCGCGTCATGGCCTTGGTGATCAACGAGCTCATCGCCGGTGCTGCGAGAGACTTCGCCCTGGTGCTGGATGACTATCACGTCATCAGTGCCGAGGCCATCCACCGTGCCCTGATCTTCCTACTAGGGCACCTGCCATCCCACATGCATCTCATCATTGCCACGCGTGCCGATCCACCGCTCCTGCTTGCAGGGCTGCGGGCCCGCGGACAGCTCACCGAGGTGCGTGCTGCCGATCTGCGCTTTGCGACCGATGAGGTCAGCGCGTTTCTGCGTGAGGTGATGGAACTCGACCTTCCTTCCGAAACCATTGCTGCCCTCGAGCATCGTACAGAAGGATGGGTGGTCGGCTTGCAACTGGCCGCGCTCTCGCTGCAGGGCGGAGCCGATGTCTCCGGGTTTCTGGCCGCCTTTACCGGCAGTCATCGCTTCGTGCTAGATTACCTCAGCGAGGAGGTGCTCTCGCGGCAGCCCGCAGTCGTGCAGACGTTTCTGCTGCACACCTCGATCCTGGAGCGCCTTAGCGGAACACTCTGTGATGCGGTCGCCGGCCAGCAGGGGGGTCAGGCGATGCTGGAAGCCCTCGACCGTGCGAACCTGTTTGTGGTCGCGCTGGACGAGGAGCGAGGCTGGTACCGCTATCACCACCTGTTTGCCGAGGTTCTCAAGAGCCGCCTACAGCAGGGAGAGGTCTCGTTGGTGGCCGAACTGCATCGTCGTGCCAGTGCCTGGTACGAGCAGCACGAGATGCTTGCTGAAGCAATACAGCATGCGTTGGCTGCCCCTGATCTTGAGCGAGCTACCCACTTGATCGAACACCATGGGATCTCCTTCGCGCTACGGGGCGAGGTCCACACGATGCTTGGCTGGCTCAATGCGTTGCCTGATGCGGTGGTACGCAGGCACACACGCCTCTGTCTCTACTCTGCAGTCATGCTGCTGTTCACGAATCAAGTGGAGGCTGCCGAGACCCGGCTGCACGATGTCGAACAGGGTCTCCTGGTCACTGTGCCCAACGACCAGGACCGCGTGATCCGGGGCCAAATCGCCCTCATCCGCGCAAACCTCCTCCGTTCCTGTGGCGATCTGGCACGTGCTCTGGCATTTGCACGCCAAGCGCTGGAGCTGTTGCCTGAGACAGAAGATCGGTTTCGTCTGCCCGCTCTGGTGGGTGTAGCCTCCAGCTACCTGGTGAGCGGGGATGTCACGCTCGCCGCCGAGCAGGTGGCGATGGCCACCGTGGCCTTTGTACGTGCTTCAGACGACCTGTTCGCGCTCCTGCAAAGTATCACCTGCCTGGCCCGGTTGCAAGGGCTCCAAGGACAGCTGCGCCGGGCCGCCAGCACCTATGGAGAAGCGGTGCGGGTGCTACCAGGGCAGGGGGGATTGCAGTCCCTGCTCGGCAGTCCGGCCTACTATTTCGGCCTGGGCGATCTGCTGCGCGAGTGGAACGAGCTGGATGCCGCCGAACGCCACCTGGTGGATGGCATGGACCTGGTCAAGGGGACACTGCCGGTCTTCGCCGACGAGGTGACGCTGGGCTACATCGCCCTGGCTCGCCTGCAGCAGGCACGTGGCGAGTACAGCCGAGCGCTCGCAACACTGGACGCTTTCATGGACCTGGCTCGCCAGCGTCACTTCGTCCCACAGCTCCTGGCACGAGGAAGGGCAGTGCGGGCACAAGTAGAGCTGGCGCAAGCCAACCTGGCAGCAGCTCTTCGCTGGGCTGATGAGAGTGGCCTGTCCCCCGCCGATGAGGACCTGAGCTATCCCCGTGAGCAGGAGTACCTGGCCCTGGCACGCGTGTGCATTGCCCAGGGACGCGATGACCCGGCTCGTCCTTTCCTCCAAGAGGCCCTTGGCTTGCTGGACCGCCTCTTGCAGGATGCCGAAGCGAAAGCACGCCTGGGGAGTGCGCTCGAAATCCTCGTGCTGCGTGCGTTGGCTCTGCAGGCGCACGGCGACCGCATCGGGGCTCTCACTACCCTGGAACACGCCCTCACGCGTGCCGAGCCAGAGGGGTACATCCGCCTCTTCGTCGATGAGGGGGTGCCGATGCGCACCTTGCTCCGCCAGGCGCATGGCATCGTGCCTGACTATGTCGCTACGCTGCTGGCCGTCTTTGGTGAACAGCACGTCTCTGCTGTCCCTGCTGGCAGTATGCTGGCGGAACCGCTGACCGAGCGGGAGCGTGAGGTGCTAGGCCTGCTGAGTACCGGGGCGTCTAACCGCGAGATCGCCCGCCGCCTGGTGGTGAGTCTGGGCACGGTGAAGAAGCACGTCTCGAACATTTGTGGCAAACTGGGGGTGCAGAGCCGGATGCAAGCGATTGCTCGGGCGAGAGCGCTCCAGTTGGTGTAACGCCTGCACCTGCTCCTTGCGCAAAAAAATCAACCCCTCAGCTACGACTTTGGTGTACTGCATTTCAACCCCTTCTTCAGCTACACTCCGCACAGATACCATGACGTGCCAATGAGGAGTGGCACCTGAAAGGAAAAGCGATGAGCGTGTACGAAATTCGCGTCAAGGGCCACCTCGATTCACACTGGTCAGTCTGGTTTGATGGACTCACCATCACCAATCTCCCGCATGGTGAAGCCCTCCTGTCTGGTGCTCTTACAGATCAGGCCGCACTGCATGGGGTGTTGATGAAGGTGCGCGACCTGGGGTTGCCGCTGCTCTCAGTGAATCAGGCTACCCATGGCGGAGCGCATGAGCAGGGAAGCTGACCCCCATAGGCGTGAACTTCAGCACGGCTGTCATCCTGAGCGCCGCGAAGGATCTCCGGCTGGGCCCTGGGCAGATCCTTCGCGGCGCTCAGGATGACAGATGGCGGGGCGAGCTGCTGGGCGTGGACTTGAGTACTGGAACACAGGTCCTTCTTGGCTTCAGTTCACGCCTATGAGGCTGACGCCTCGTGAGAAAGGAAACACAACATGTCTACCACCACAACGACGTCGCAGGCTGCGACGACTTCCCCGCTCAAGCGTCTCATCATACGCTACCCGTTGCTCGCCTTCTTTGTCATCGCGTTTGCGGGTGCATGGCTTGCCCTGCTTCCATTACTTCTCGACACGCATGGCATTGGCCTTGTTCCAATCACCTTACCAGATGCCGTGTTTTTTATTCTTGCTGGTCTAGCCGGGCCAACACTGGCGTCCTTCGTCATGACGGCTGTCACAAGTGGTAAGGCAGGTGTGCGCCAATTGCTACGTCGGTATGTGCTCTGGCGGGTAGGCATTCAATGGTATCTCCTGGTCCTCTTCGGACCGCCTCTTGTCCTCCTGCTGGGCGAGACTCTCTTTCTGGGAGCTATTCCATTGAACGCTCTCATTGCGAAGTGGCCAGAGATTTTCACCTCGTATCTGCCACTCGTAGGGATCATTGTCGTCTTCGCTCAATTGCTGGAAGAGCCTGGTTGGACGGGATTTGCTGTACCACGTTTGCAACAGAAATATGGGCCATTGCTGGGAGCCTGCATTCTCGGGGTGTTTTGGGCCTTGTGGCATCTGCCCACCTTATTCATTAACAGTGATATCGGTTCTGGGCAAGTACCGCTCCCCGAGGTTCTTCCCTCAATGGGGCGGCTGATTCTCCTTGCTGTAATTAGCAGGATCATCTGGACGTGGGTCTTCAACAACACCAAGGGGAGCATTCTCATTGCGATCCTCCTGCATGCCGCTAGCGATGCGGCCATTTCGCTGGTCTTTCTCCAGATCATCGGGTATCCGATACTCTTCGGAGGAAGGCACCTCAGCGGCTGGTTTGCTGCTTTCTATGGCGTATGGGATGTCCGCATCACCTACGCCGTGTGTGCGCTGCTCGTCCTCGTCCTCACCAGGGCTCGCCTCGGATACCAGCCAGATCGGAACGCGCAACTCGTCGAGGTCCCTCGACCAACAGAGCTGCCTTTGACCAACATCTAAACGTGAAGGCCATTCTGTCTTCACCTCATACTGAGGAGGAAACACCGATGCACGTCCAAGCACTCGTCATTGAAATGGTTGGTTTCAGTCAATCGTTGGGTCAGCCCCGCACTGGCGATACCCTGCACCTGGCCTTCATCAGGGACCCGTCTCTGGGTCTCTTGGGCCCAACGATGCAGCGTACCAGACACTGGTAGAAAGAGATGGTTGAGAAACATGAGTCTCTATCGAACAACTCCACGTTATGTCCTCCTCTGTACGCTTCTGCTCGTCGGAGTCTCGTTGACGGCACTTCCCGTCGCCGCGGCGCCGCATGCGGGCGCTCCTGATCTGGCCAGGATCGATGCGTATATCAGCGCACAGATGCAAACCAATCACATTCCCGGGGTGGCCTTGGGCCTGGTCCACAACGATCAAGTCATGCACGTGCAGGGATTCGGCACGGCCGACTCAACAGGGCGAGCGGTCACCACACACACGCCGTTCATTCTGGCCTCGGTGAGCAAATCCTTCACCGCCCTGGCGGTCATGCAACTGGTCGAGGCGGGCAAGGTGGAACTGGATGCGCCGGTGCAGCGCTACCTGCCCTGGTTCCGCGTCGCCGATCCCGTCGCCTCGGCCCGTATCACCCTGCGCCACCTCCTCTACCATACGAGTGGGATCCCGTCGTCGGGGTATGCCTGCGCGACGAACCAGGTCACGATGACCTTAGAGCAGTATGTGCGCAGTCTCGCCACACTCACTCTCGACCGACCGGTCGGCAGTCGCCCTGACTATTGCAGCACCAATTACGACGTGCTCGGACTCATCGTGCAAACGGTCTCGGGGCAGCCCTACGCCACCTACATGCGGCAGCACATCTTTGCCCCGCTCCAGATGCACGACAGTTTCGCCTCCGAGCCAGAGGCCAAGCGCGACGGGCTGGCCCAGAGCTATCGGTGGTTCTTTGGGGTGCCCACCCCGATTGAGGACTACAATCTGTCTAATGTTCCGGCAGGCTACCTGATCTCCAGCGCCGAGGATATGACCCACTACCTGATCGCCCAGATGAACGGGGGGCGCTTTGGGTCGACTTCCATCCTCTCCTCGGCAGGGATAGCGACCATGCATGCGCCGGCGGTTCTCCGAGAAGGGGGAAGCGGCTCCTATGGCATGGGCTGGGTCAATGGACCCCTGGCTGGGGTGCCTGCCATCTGGCACGATGGGAACAACGTCGTGGCCTCCACACGGCTCCTCATCGAGCCGCAGACCCACTGGGGCGCGATCCTGCTGGTGAACGCCAACAGCTTGATTCCCATAGACGGGGCGAACACGGCCCTCACGTCTCTGGCAGACGGAGTCACCCGCCTGCTGGCAGGGCAGACTCCCCAGGCTTCCACGAGTCTGACCACGTTCTACCTCATCCTCGATGGTATCCTCGCGGTGATCTTGGCCCTGGCCGTCTTCCCGCTCTTGCGCTTGCGAAGCTGGTCCAGAAAGTTTGGGCAACGCCTCCAGCAGCGGCCCCAATTCCTGCGTCTTGGCCTCCGACTCGCCTGGGAAGTTGCCTTGCCAGTGGCCCTCTTGCTGGGCGTCTCACTGCTCGCGAGTGAGTTGGGCGCGACGTCGTGGGATTGGATCTTGCTCGGCTGGCCTGATCTGGGCTCGTGGGTCCTTGCCATCTGTGCCGTCTTGTTGCTCACCGGCGTCATCAGAGCGGTGCTGGCGGTCCGCGTGATACGACGCAAAGCTGCGGAGACATCCTCGGTGACACCGTCCCCAAGCCTCACGTAAAACGTCCCCAGAGCGCTGGCAGGAGTGCGGTGCCGACCGTCCTTCGGCACCTCCTGCTGCTCACACAGTCCCCCAGACTGTGTCCAGGGGAACCAAGAAAGGAAGCTCATCCTATGCAGATTGCAGCACGTCGCGCCTTTCTGACGCAGGACCATCGCCTCGCGTTAGTCTGGCGGCTCCTCAGCTACCTGGTCTTGTTTATTGTGGTCAATTTGGTTGCCAATGTAGCCAGAGTCGTCTTACAGAGTGTGGGTGTCCCGTCTGTAATCTGTCGGCTCGTCTTTACGCTTCTCTACATCAGTGGCATCCTTGGCCTGACCTACATGTACCGTCGCTCCGTCGACCGACGATCCTGGCAGGGCATTGCCCTTCCACCCCTTCACAAGCGTCTGCTTGACGTCATGGTCGGTATGGTATCCGGCATCTTGATTGTCGCGCTGGTGTTTGGGCTCGAGTCTGCCTCTGGCTGGATACATATCGTTGGATTCGAGGGGGGAACAAATGCTTTGACCCTCCTCCTCGATAGCTTGCTCTTGAGCCTGGCTTTTGGGGTGTGCGAAGAAATCTGCTTCCGGGGCTACATCTTCCAGAACCTGGGCGAAGGCAGCCCAATTTGGATGGCAACCCTGGTGACGGGATTGATCTTCTGTGCATTCCATTTGCTGGAAGTCGGATTCGATGCGCGAGGACTCTCGTTCCTCCTCTTTATCATGCTGTTGAATGTCTTCCTGGTACTCACACGTCTTCTGACACGATCCCTCTGGTTAGCTATCGGCTTTCATACGGCCTTTGACTGGGTAGCAATCATAGTTGGCCTCGGCTCGGTCGTCTCGGCTGATCGTCACGTGCTTCATGTCGAACGGACAACCTCATTGATTGCAGAAGACCTGCTGACTGCGTTCGTTGTCGTACTCGGCATTCTGCTGTTGTTGGTTTGGGCCTGGTGGAGCAAGCGTCATCTCAGTTGGCGTGCCACGCTTGCTCAGGATGGTCAGCTACAAGCTACCAAGGCACAACCCGTCCCTGTTGAGCAGGGAGGGTGAGCGGTCAAGGAAGAGGTACAGACAAGCGGGGCTTTCAAATGACTCTCGCTGTGCTCGCCCTGGCCAGCGCCGCGAGGGTCATTGGCAGATAACAACTCCCTGGCCCTCTTCACGACGTACCTGCCAAACATCCTGATCATTGTCGTTGCGGTGCAAATCTGGGAAGAAGGCGGCTGGTCGGGCTTCGCGGTTCCCACCTTGCAACAGCGCTTCGGGGCAAAACGAGGAGAAATCATGTATGCAGTATGAACAGAAAGAAGCCAAGCACATGGAAAACAACCCCTCAACCCATGTTCGTCCACTATCCCTGTTCTGGAGGGTCCTCCAGTTTCCCTTGCCACGAATCATCTTCGCAACGTTGTTCGTGGTTATTGGTGTCGTTGCGGCGCAAGTGCTCATCACGCTGCTCAAGCAGACGTTTGCTCTCAGCAGCCCTCTGCCCATCCCGTTCGTCCTTGTAGAAATCATCCTCGCTCTGCTCGCTACCTACGGTGCCTATTACGCCTATGTGCATTTTGTCGAGCAACGTCCTGTTGCGGAACTGGGAAGACAGGGGGCTGTTCGGGGACTTGGCATTGGGGCACTCCTGGGCATTGGGTTGTTCACACTCGTGATCGGCATCTTGTGGCTACTGGGCACGTACCGTGTGACGGGGACGAATGAGTGGCCAGTGCTCTTCGTAGCGTTGGCTGCTAACCTCCCTTCTGCGTTTGTCCAACAAATTCTCTTGCTCGGCATCCTCTTCAGGATCACGGAGCAAACAGTAGGGACGTGGTGGGCTTTGCTGATTTCCGTGCTGCTGTTTGGGCTGGTGCATTTCATCAGCATACCTCAAATCACAGTGATGGACATGCTCAGCATTCTGCTTGGGGGTCTGCTCTTCGTCACGACGTATCTGCTAACTCGAACGTTGTGGCTCCCCATCGGCCTGCACGCCGCTTTGGACTTTACAAAAGATGGCATCTTTGGTGCGGGTACTGCTGGAACTTCTGCTGTTGCGCTCAAAGGATTGTTACAAGCTCATCTCACCGGCCCCGTGCTGTTGACAGGAGGGGACGCTGGAGCGGAGGCGTCTCTGGTGACCATCGTGGTGCTCGTAGCGGTTGGTGTGTACCTGGTCGTGAGAGCGAAACAGCAGGGACAGCTGCTGAAGCCGTTTTGGAGGCGGGAAAGACAGGTTACTGAAACTGCTTAGGGCTATGTCATTCGTAGCCAGAACAGGAGACGCCGCTCACTGACGGCTGAAGATCAGAGTTCATATAGTTGCTGCCAGCAGATGGCCGAGAAGGAAAAGTACATGAAAATGAGTCTCTCGCGAACCGTCCTTGGTGGTGTTGTTGCCTGTCTGCTCGCATTTCTGGCACTGCCTTTCACGACACTTTCTGTGGTGGCCGCGCAACAGACTGGCACTCCCGATATCGCGAGCATCGATGCGTATATCAGCGCACAGATGCAAATTCACGATGACCTTAGAGCAGTTTGTGCGTAGCCTGGGGACCGTCGTCCTCGACCGACCGGTTGGTAGTCGGTACAAGTATTGCAATGCGAACTACAATGTGCTTGGACTCATCGTGCAAACCGTCTCGGGGCAGTCCTACGCCACCTACGTGCAGCAGCACATCTTTGCTCCGCTCCAAATGCACCACAGTTTCGCTTCCGAGCCAGAGGCCAGGCGCGATGGGCTGGCACAGGGCTACCGGTGGCTCTTCGGGGTGCCCACCCCATTTGATCACTACGAAGCGGCTGCCGTGCCTGCGGGCTTCCTGGTCTCCAGCGCCGAGGATATGACCCACTACCTCGTCGCGCAAATGAATGGAGGGCGCTTTGGGTCGGCGACCGTCCTCTCGTCTGCCGGGATTGCGACCCTGCATGCGCCTGCGGTTGGATTTCGCTCTGTGCTTAGGTAATCAAGCACAGCTCCCACCGCAAAGAGGATGAGGAAAAAGAAGAAAATCGGTATTGCCATGAGGAGCGCGAGAGCCAATGAATTGAGCAATTGGTTGAAGTTTAGCCCGGAGCTACCCTGGTCGCCAGGGTTGTTGAGAACAAAGAAATTGAAATAGACGATAACGGCCAGTCCCACTACGGCAATGATCCATGCTCCGCGCCTGCACCATTTGCCAGCCAAACGCATACGAGAGAGAGAAGTCGAGGGAAGCATGATACTATTTCTCCTCTTTTCAATAACACTTTTTTCCAGAGTTGCCATCATAGATTATACGCCCTCTTCTTGAAGAGTTGTCAAGATGATGCAGGAAGTACTATGGACTAATGAATAGGAGATTCTCAAT
>WNGH01000737.1_pt1 | contig 34944 bp, 39 predicted proteins | sample 5400631 | NCBI WGS metagenome assembly WNGH01 (sample SAMN13153373, study PRJNA577476) | soil metagenome | isolation source: 115 cm soil or saprolite under Garry oak tree replicate 1 | place: USA:California | collected 2016-06-15
GGCGATCAGCACGAAGGTCGCGCCCACGCGGTCGGCGAGCCCGGCGCGCGCCGGCGCGGCGCTCAGGAGGAGGCCGAGCGCCACGAGCGCGCCGAGGGCCCGGCCGGGACCGCGAATCAAAACACCACCGACGGCGCGTGGACCCCGAACACCCCGCGGAGTCGGTCGCAGATCTCGCCGAGCGTGACGTGCGCCTCGACCGCCTGCACGATGCGGGCGACGAGGTTCTCATGCCCGCGCGCGGCGGCCTCGAGCGCGTCGAGCGCGCGCAGAGCCCCACCGCGATCGCGTTTCGCCCGAACGCGCGCGACCTTCTCGGCGAGCGCGTCCCCCACGGCGGGGTCGACCTGGAAGAGGTTGGTGGGCGACGGCTCGTCCGTGAGGTACTCGTTGACGCCCACGACGATGCGGGCCCGCTCCTCCACCTCGCGCTGGTACCGGTACGCCGCGTCCTGGATCTCGCGCTGCATGAACGGGATCGCGGCGATCGCACCCCCGAGCTCGTCGATCTTCCGGATGTAGGCGCGCGCCGCCTCCTCGATCTCGTCCGTCAGCCGCTCGAGGGCGAACGCTCCGCCGAGAGGATCGACGACGTCCGCCACGCCCGACTCGTGGGCGAGGATCTGCTGGGTCCGGAGCGCGATGCGCACGGCGCGCTCGGTCGGGAGCGCGAGCGCCTCGTCCATCGAGTTGGTGTGGAGCGACTGGCAGCCGCCCAGCACCGCCGCGAGCGCCTGCACGGCCACCCGGACGATGTTGTTCTCGGGCTGCTGCGCCGTGAGCATGCTGCCCGCGGTCTGGGCGTGGAAGCGCAGGGCCTGCGATCGCGGATCGCGCGCGCCGAACTCGTCCCGCATGATCCGGGCCCAGAGCCGCCGGGCCGCCCGGAACTTCGCGACTTCCTCGATGAGGTTGTTGTGGGCGTTGAAGAAGAACGAGACCTGCGGCGCGAACTCGTCGACCCCGAGGCCCGCGCCGAGCGCCGCGCGCACATAGGCCATGCCGTTGGCGAGCGTGAACGCGACCTCCTGGACCGCGGTGCACCCCGCCTCGCGCATGTGGTAGCCCGAGATCGAGATCGTGTTCCAGCGCGGCACGTGGTCCTTGCAGTAGGCGAAGGTGTCGGTGCAGAGCCGCATCGAGGGGCCCGGCGGGAAGATGTAGGTGCCCCGCGCGATGTACTCCTTGAGGATGTCGTTCTGCACGGTTCCCGCGAGCGCCGTGGGGGCGATCCCGCGCCGCTTCGCCGTGGCCACGTAGAGGGCGAGCAGGATCGAGGCCGTGGCGTTGATCGTCATCGACGTCGACACGCGCTCGAGCGGGATTCCCTCGAAGAGATCCTCCATGTCCTCCATCGACGCGATCGAGACGCCGACCTTCCCCACTTCGCCGCGTGCGATCGGCGCGTCCGGGTCGTAGCCCATCTGCGTCGGCAGGTCGAAGGCGACCGACAGCCCCGTCTGGCCTTGCTCGAGCAGGAAGCGGTAGCGCTTGTTCGTCTCGGCGGCCGCGCCGAAGCCGGCGTACTGCCGCATGGTCCACAGTCGCGCCCGATACATTTCGGGGTGGACCCCGCGAGTGAACGGAAACTGGCCGGGCGTGCCCAGCCGCTCGGCGATGCGCTCGGCTGGAGCGTCCTCCGGGCCGTCGACGGGCTTGCGCGGCGTGGACCGGGACGCCTCGGGGTCCTTCTCCGGCGTCATAGCGGGATGTTCCCGTGCTTCCGGGGCGGGTTCGAGTCGCGCTTCGTCCGGAGAATCTCCAGGGCCGCGCAGAGGCGCGCGCGCGTGTCCTTGGGCTCGATGACCTCGTCGATGTAGCCACGCTCGGCGGCCACGTACGGGTTCGCGAACTTCTCGCGGTACTCCCGCGTTTTCTCCTCCTTGAACGCCGCGGCGTCGGTGGCCTGCTCCGTCTCGCGCCGGTAGAGGATGTTCACCGCGCCGTCGGGTCCCATGACCGCGATTTCGGCCGTCGGGTAAGCGAAGTTGGCGTCGCCGCGGACGTGCTTCGAGGACATGACGCAGTATGCGCCGCCGTACGCCTTCCGCGTGATCACGGTCAGCTTGGGCACCGTCGCCTCGCAGAAGGCATAGAGGAGCTTCGCGCCGTGCTTGATGATGCCGCCGAACTCCTGCGCGGTGCCCGGGAGGAACCCCGGCACGTCCTCGAACGTCACGAGCGGGATGTTGAAGCAGTCGCAGAACCGCACGAAGCGCGCCGCCTTCAACGACGCGTTGATGTCGAGGCACCCGGCGAGGTGGGCGGGCTGGTTCGCCACGATCCCGACGGGCCGGCCGCCGAGCCGCCCGAACCCGACGATGATGTTCGGCGCGAACGCCGCTTGGACCTCGAAGAAGTAGCGATCATCCAGCACGGTCCGGATGATCGCGTGCATGTCGTAGGGCTTGTTCGGCTGGTCCGGAACGATCGTCTGCAGCGACTCGTCGCGGCGATCGACGGGATCCTGCGTGGGCCGGAGGGGCGGGTCCTCGAGGTTGTTCTGCGGCAGGAAGGTCGTGAGCTCCCGGATCAGCGCGAGGCACTCCTCCTCGCTGTCGGCGGCGAAATGGGCGACGCCCGACGTGGTGGAGTGCGTGGTGGCGCCGCCGAGCTCCTCGGCGGACACGGCCTCGTGCGTCACCGCCCGGATCACGTCGGGGCCCGTGACGAACATGTAGGACGTGTTCCTCACCATGAAGACGAAGTCCATGATCGCCGGCGAGTACACCGCGCCGCCCGCGCACGGTCCCATGACCGCGGAGATCTGCGGCACGACGCCGGAGGCGAGGGTGTTGCGGAGGAAGATGTCCGCGTACCCCGCGAGCGAGACCACGCCCTCCTGGATCCGGGCCCCCCCGGAGTCGTTGAGCCCGATGATCGGCACGCCGGTCTTCATGGCGAGGTCCATCACCTTGCAGATCTTGCGCGCGTACGCCTCCGAGAGGGAGCCGCCGAAGACGGTGAAATCCTGGGCGTAGACGAAGGCCGCCCGGCCGTGGATGCGCCCGGAGCCGGTGAGGACGCCGTCACCGAGGACTCGCTGCTCGGCCATGCCGAAGTCGTGGCTTTGGTGCACCACGAACTTGTCGATCTCCGTGAAGGAGCCCGGGTCGAGCAAGAGCTCGAGCCGCTCGCGCGCGGTCTTCTTCCCGGCCTTGTGCTGGCGACGGACGCGCTCCTCGCCCCCGGCGAGCTCGGCCTGAGCCTGGCGCCGACGAAGCTCGTCGAACCGTTCCTCGAGCGACATCAAGCCTCTAGTTTCATTGACTTTCGCTCCGTTTTCCACCAATAATTCAGCACCCCATGCCCTTCTGGGCCCAGACGCTCCTGATCCTCGCCGCCGTCGCGCTGATGCTGGCGCTCGTGGCGGCCGTGGCGGCCGCCCTCGCCCTCCGGCGGGTCGCGCAGCGCGCCGAGAGCGTGCTGACGATCGTCGCACAGGAGCTCCGGCCCCTCGTGGGCCAGGCCCACGCGCTGACCGAGGACGTCCGCGGGCTCATCCGCGAGACGAGCCGCGAGCTCGAGCGCATCGGCGCGGTGACCGACAAGGTCGAGAGCGTGGCGGATGGGCTCGCGCGGTTCGTGGGGATGCTGGGCGGCCTGACGCGCGCCGGGCAGCTGGTCGGCATGGCGGTGGGGCTCAAGAAGGGCCTGGGGGTGTTCGTTCAGCGCTTCCGAAAGGAACAAGGAGATGACCATGAGTGACCACAGTGGCGACGGCGGGGCATACATGGGCTGGTTTCTCTTCGGGGCAGCGCTCGGCGCTGCGGCGGCCCTCTTGCTGGCGCCCAAGACCGGCGAGGAGACGCGCGAGCTCCTCACCCAGCGGAGCGGCGAGGTCGCGAAGAAGGCGCAGGGGCTCGCGGCCGAGGCGCAGGGGCGCGCCGGCGAGTGGCTCGACAAGAGCCGCGAGCTCTTCGAGGAGCAGACGCAGCGCCTCCTGAACGCCTTCGAGGCCGGCAAGGACGCGATGCGCGAGGAAATCCGCAAGGGATCAACGCCGCCGCGTGCCTGAGCTCGAGCTGCCGAACCCCGAGGAGCTTGGGGAGCGGCGCGAGAAGCACTTCAGCCGTCGCGTCGCCCTCACGACGGCGATCTACGCCGTGGTCCTGGCGATCGCCGCGCTCGGGGGCAACAACGCGATGAAGGAGATGCTCCTCGCGCAGCAGCAGTCCTCTGACCAGTGGGCCTTCTACCAGGCGAAGGTGATCCGCGAGCACCAGTACCGTGGCCTGAAGCTCCAGCTCGAGGCGCAGCTCGCCGAGCCCTCGAGCCTCAAGGGCGCCGAGCGCGCCAAGTTCGAGGCGCTCGCGACGCGGTTCGCCGAGGAGGAGAAGCGCTACAACGCGGAGAAGAAGGACATCGAGCAGGACGCGAAGAAGCTCGAGCACCTGCGGGACCGCCACCGGAACCGCGACCCGTACTTCGACTTCGCCGAGGTCTTCCTCCAGATCGCCATCGTGACCTCATCCGTGGCCATCCTGTCGACGTCGCGGCCGATGTTCTGGTTCTCGCTCGTCCTGGCCGTGATCGGCGCGATCCTCACCGCAAACGGCTTCACCCAGCTCTTCGCGCTGCCCTTCCTGCACCACGCCACCGGGCACTAGGGCACCCGAACTGAGACGTTGAGCGCTGATCGCGATTCCCGTATCGTGGCAACAGCCATGAAGGCGCCGCCTCTTCCGCTGTGGCGAATGCCGCGGGCGCGATATGACCGCCTCGTCGAGGCCGGCGTCTTCGGCCCGGACGACCGGGTCGAGCTGCTCGACGGCTTGCTCGTCGCCCGAGAGCCGCAAGGCGCGCGCCACGCTACGGTCGTCGCGTTGGCGCGTGCCGTGCTCGAGAAGGCGTTCGGCCGCTCCTACCACGTGCGCGAGGAGAAACCGATCGCGCTCGACGAGCAATCGGAGCCCGAACCCGACATCGTCGTCGTGCCAGGCCGGCCGCGGGACTACCTGGACGCCCATCCCTCTCGGCCCGTGCTGGTCGTCGAGGTCGCCGAGACGTCGCTCACCCTGGATCGACTGCGGAAGGGCGGCCTGTACGCGCGGGCGGGAGTCACCGACTACTGGGTTGTCAACCTGCTCGACGAGGTGCTCGAGGTTTACCGCGAGCCGGTGTGCGGGCCGCCGGGGCACGCCGAATGGAAGTACGACTCGGTCCGTCTGTTGCGGCGCAACGCGGTCGTCACGCCGCTCGCCGCGCCAAGGGCCCGCATCCGCGTCGCCTCTCTCTTGCCCTGAGGTCAGAGCCGCGGGATCACGCTGATCCCGCCGTTCTCCTCGAGCACGGCCGCGCGCACCTGCTCGGGGTCCACGATCCCGCTCCGGCGGAGCGCGGCGTGGAGATCGTCGAGCGTGATCCGCTCCTTCCGGAGGTTCTGGTACAGGATGTGGCCGTTGTGGATCAGCAGCGTCGGCGTCGCCTCGAGGAGTCGGCGTAGCGGCTTCGAGCGGAATGTCAGCTCGACGACCAGGTAGTTGAGGCCGAGGATCACCGCCGCGCCGAGGAGCCCGCCCCCGAGCGAGTTGTCGGGCCCGATGACCGCGTTCTGGACCACGTTCGAGATGACCAGCAGCACGACGAGGTCGAAGGGCGTGAGCTGACCGACCTGGCGCTTGCCCGTGAACCGGAACGCGAGGAGCATGAAGAGGTAGACGACGACCGACCGCAGCACTTTCTCCAAGATCGCGATCTCAGGAACGAACAGGCTCATCATGCTCCCCCCCGTGTGGCGCCCGCCGCGCTACTTCTTTTCCCCCTTCGCCTTCGCGTCCTCGTCCTTCTCGCCGGTGGCCTGCAGGCCCTCGTTGATGCCCTTCTTGAACTCGTTGATGGAGCGTCCGAGCGAGCGCGCCAGCTCGGGCAGCTTTCCTCGTCCTTCTCGCCGGTGGCCTGCAGGCCCTCGTTGATGCCCTTCTTGAACTCGTTGATGGAGCGTCCGAGCGAGCGCGCCAGCTCGGGCAGCTTGCTCCCGCCGAAGAGCACGAGTCCGATGATGAGAATGACGATGAGTTCCTGACTCCCCAGTCCAAACATGGCCAACCTCCTCCTCGCGAAATTGATTCGTGTGTCCGAGCGCCGAACTCCGGCGGACGTTACGCGAGGGGCGGCGCACGCGGCGGACGCGGCAGCGAGCGCTCGCGCGTGGGAGACGAATCCTGATGGAGCGGCAAAGCCGGCGCCGGGGACGGCAGGGCCAGCGTGACGATGTCGAACGGAAGCGCCGGCGACTGGTCCCAGACGAGCGCGCCGAGCTCGTCGCCGTCCGCGCCGTCGTAGAACCCGCCGATCCATGTCGGATCGGGCACGTCGGCGGCGGCGATCACGGGCGCCAAGACCACGAGCGCCACGAAGACGGTCACGAACCCTGCCCGGCGTCGCGGGACGGCCGCACTCAGCTCAAGAAGCATCGGATATGGTCAGATGTGGATCGCTTGGCCGAGCGCGCCGAGCGTCGCCTCGAGCGCCGCTTCGGACAGGGTCGGGTGAGCGTGGATCGTGTGGATGATCTCCTCCAGCGTCGCCTCGAGCGTGCGTCCCACCGCGAACTCGTGGATGATCTCCGTCGCCTCCGGGCCGACGATGTGCACACCCAGGATCTCTCCCGACGCCTTGTCAGCCACGACCTTCACGAAGCCCTCCGTGTCGCCGAGGGCGACGGCCTTGCCGTTCGCCGTAAACGGAAACTTGCCGATGCTCACCTCTCGCCCGGCCTCGCGCGCCTTCGCTTCGGTCAGGCCGACGGAGGCGATCTGGGGACGGCAGTAGGTGCACGCGGGCACGTTGCCGTAATCGAGCGGGCGGGGACTGCGCCCCGCGATCGCCTCGGCGGCCACCACGCCCTCCGCCATCGCCTTGTGGGCGAGGAGCGGCGGCCCCACCATGTCGCCGATCGCGTAGACGCCCGGGACCGACGTCTCCATGCGCGGAGAGACCCTGACGAATCCCCGGTCGAGCCGAACGCTGAGCGCCTCCAGCCCGAGCCCCGCCACCTTCGCTCCGCGGCCGACGGCCATGAGCGCCTGCTCGGCTTCGACCTTGCCGGCGTCGGTTTCGACGATCACGCCCGGGCCCCCGGGCGTCACAGAGGCCACTTTCACGCCGGTCTTCATCTCGATGGACCGGCGCCGGAACGCCCGCGCGAGCTCCTTCGAGACCTCCTCGTCCTCGATGGGCACCAGGCGGGGCAGCGCCTCGAGGATCGTCACCTGGGCACCGTAGGCGGCGTAGACATCGGCGAACTCGACGCCGACCGCGCCGGCGCCGATCACGACGATGGACTTGGGCGACCGCTCGCTCCGCACGGCGCCGTTGGAGGACATCACCGTCTTCTCGTCGATCGGGACGCCAGGCAGCGACTTCGGCTCGGAGCCCGTGGCGAGGATCACCGCCTTGGCCTGGATCGTCTCGTTCCCTCCCGTCCCCGCGACCTCCACCGTGTCGCGCGACTTGAGGACGCCGCGACCCGGGACGAGCGTGATCTTGTTCTTCCTGAACAGGAACTCGACGCCCTTCGACATGCGGTCGGCGACGCGGCGGCTCCGCTGGATCGCCTCGGCGTAGTTCGCCTCGAAGCCTGCGAGCCGGATGCCGAACTCCGCGGCGCGCTCGAAGAGGTTCACGACCTCGGCGTTGCGCAAGAGCGCCTTGGTCGGGATGCAGCCCCAGTTCAGGCAGACGCCGCCGGGCCGGTCGTCCTCGACGGCCGCCACCGAAAGACCGAGCTGGGCGCAGCGGATCGCGGCGACGTAGCCCCCCGGTCCCGTGCCGACGACGGCGACGTCGACGTTGCGCGTGGCCATCGGTCTACACCAGGAGCCGCAGCGGCTCCTCCAGCAGGCGCTTGACGTCCTGGAGGAACCGCGCGCCCATCGCGCCGTCCATCACCCGGTGGTCGCAGGAGAGCGTCAGCGCCATCCGCCGCCCGACGCCGAGCCCGGCGTCGTCCACCACCGCCACGCGCCGCACGGACCCCACGGCGAGGATCGCGCCCTCGGGCGGGTTGATGATCGCCGAGAACTCGGTGACGTCGTACATCCCGAGGTTCGAGATGGAAAACGTGGCGCCGGAGAGCTCCGTGGCGCGCAGCTTCCGCGCTCTGGCGCGTTCGGCGAGATCACGCGCTTCGACGGCGATCTGGGCGAGCGACTTCGCGTGGGAGTCGCGGAGCACAGGCGTGATGAGCCCGTCCTCGAGCGCGACCGCAATGCCGATGTGCGCGCGGTGCCAGACGCGGATCGACTCGCCCTGGAAGGAGGCGTTCACGCCTGGGTGCTTGAGGAGCGCCAGGGCGCACGCGCGCACGACGAAGTCGTTCACCGAGATCTTCGGCTGGCCCTCGAGCGCATTCAGCTCCTCGCGGAGCTCCCACGCGCGGTCCATCGCGACCTCGCTCGTGACGTAGAAGTGCGGGACGGGTGCCTTCGAGAGCGGCATGCGCCTGGCGATCGCCGCGCGGATCTGGGAGAGCGGCCGGTCCTCGTATTCGACGCCGGGGACGATCGGAGCGGTGACAGGCGCGGCCGCCACGGTGACGGGCGCGGTCGCCACGGTCACCGTGGCCGGCGTGGCCGCCTCGACGTCACGCCGGATGATGCGACCACCGGGACCGGTGCCTCGGATCAGCCGGAGATCGACACCCGTCTGCGCCGCGATCTTCTTCGCGAGGGGCGACGCCTTGACTCGCCCGGTCGCCACCGCCGTCGGGGGAGCGGCCTGGGCAGGGGCGGGGATGCCCACGGCCCCCGCGCTGACGGCGGCAGGGCGCGAGACGGACGGGACCGTTGCGGGCGCTGCAGGCGCCGGGGCGGATGGCGCGGGGGCCGGGGCAGCGGGGGGTGCTGAGCGAGTGTCGTTCCGAGCGGAAGCGCCCCCCGCTGCCCCGGCCCCCGCACCGGCAGGAATGGGTGCAGACGCGAGCGCCGCGGCGATGTCTTCGGCCGGCTCCGCGATGACCCCGATCAGCGTGCCGACGGGCGCCTTCTCGCCGGCGGACACAAGGATCTTGCGCAGCACACCCGCGCCGAACGCCTCCATCTCGACGTCCGCCTTGTCGGTCTCGATCTCGGCGAGGATGTCGCCGCCCTGGACCCGGTCACCCTCCTTCTTGAGCCACTTGATGATCTTCCCCGTCTCCATCGCCTCGGAGAGTTTCGGCATGACGACCTTGGTGATGGCCATCGTCAGCTCCCGTTCGCGTTGCAGACGCGGCGGATCGCGGCTGCGATCTTGTCCTTCGAGGGTGTCTTGAGCTTCTCGAGGTTCCTGGCGTACGGCATCGGGGCGTTGGCACCCGTCACGCGCTCGACCGGCGCGTCGAGGTCGTCGAACGCGTGCTCGGTGACGAACGCCGCGATCTCCGAGCCCATGCCGGCGAACCCCGCGCCCGCCTCGACAACGACGGCGCGGTGGGTCTTCCGCACCGACCCGATGATCGTCTCGACGTCCATCGGGCGGAGCGTGCGCGGATCGACCAGCTCGACGGAGATGCCCTCCTTCGCCAGCTCGTCCGCCGCCTCCATCGCCCGGTACATCATCCCCATGTAGGCGATCACGGTGACATCGGTGCCCTCGCGGCGAACGATCGCCTGGCCGAGCGGGATGACGAAGTCGGGGTCCTCCGGCACCTCGCCCTTGACGGGGTAGAGCGTCTCGGCCTCGATGAAGATGACGGGGTTGTCGTCCCGGATCGCGGACTTCAGGAGACCCTTTGCGTCCATCGGCGTCGTGGGGCGGACGACCTTGAGCCCCGGCACGTGGTAGAAGTACACCTCCATCGACTGCGAGTGCTGAGCCGCGAGCTGCGCCGCCGGCCCGCCCGGCCCGCGGATGACGATCGGCACGCTGTACTGCCCGCCGGACATGTAGAACATCTTCGCGGCCGAGTTCACGATCTGGTCGAGGGCGAGCAGCGCGAAGTTGAACGTCATCATCTCGACGACGGGCCGGAGCCCGAGCACCGCGGCCCCGATGCCGATGCCGGTGAACGCCGACTCGGCGATCGGCGTGTCCACGACGCGCTTGGGCCCGAACTCCTTCAGGAGCCCCTGCGTCACCTTGTAGGCGCCCTCGTAGAGCCCGACCTCCTCGCCCATCACGAACACGCTCGGGTCGCGGCGCATCTCCTCGCGCAGCGCCAGGTTCAGGGCCTCGCGATAGGTCATCACCGCCATCTCAGTCCTCCTTGTAGATGTCGGTGAACAGCCACTCGTCCGGCGGCTCCGGCGAGGCGTCGGCGAACGCCACGGCCTCGTCGATCCGGTCGTTGACGTCCTTCTCCAGCGCCCGCACGTCGGCCTCCGTGAGGATCCCGGCCGTGAGCACTCGCTCCCGGAACATCACGATGGGGTCGCGCTCCTTCTCATGCTCGACCTCCTCCTTCGTTCGGTACACCGCGCCCGCCGGGTCGCGCATCGAGTGGCCGCGGAATCGGTAGGTGTCCGCCTCGATCAGGGACGGCGTCTTGTCCTGGCGCGCCCGGGCCACGGCCCGCCCCACGACAGCCCGCACCGCGAGCACGTCCATGCCGTCGACCTTCTCCGACGGAATCCCGTAGGTCTGGCCGAACTTCCAGATCTCCGTCTGCGCAAGGGCGCGGTCGGTGGAGGTGCCCATCGCGTAGCGGTTGTTCTCGCAGAGATAGATCACGGGGAGCTTCCAGAGCGCCGCGATGTTCAGCGATTCGTGGAACTCCCCCTGGGCCACGGCGCCGTCGCCGAAGTAGCAGACGACGACCGCATCGCGCCCCTCGTACTTGATCGCGAAGGCCGCGCCCGCGGCGAGCGGCAGGTGCGAGCCCACGATCGCGTGGCCGCCGAGGAAGTTGACGCTCCGGTCGAACAGGTGCATCGATCCACCCTTGCCCTTCGAGAGGCCGTCGCGACGGCCAAAGAGCTCGGCCATCACGCGCCTCGGGTCGGCGCCCTTGGCGAGGCAGTGGCCGTGCTCGCGGTACGCGGAGATCGCGTAGTCGTCGGCGCGGAGGACCGAGCTGGCCCCGACCGCGACCGCCTCCTGGCCGATGTAGAGATGGAGGAACCCGCCGACCTTGCCCAGGGTGTAGGCCTCCGCCGCCTTCTCCTCGAAGCGGCGGATCAGGAGCATGGTGTACAGGAGCCTCCGGGCCAGCTCGGCGTCCAGGCCGAGGGCCGAATGCCCTTTCCGCTCCGGCATCGTCTTGGCCATGCGTCCCTCCTGCTACCAGCGCATCAGGCTGAGGTCGTCCACCGACAGCCGTCGGCGGAGACGGAAGATCGCGACGATGATCGCGAGACCCACGGCCACCTCCGCCGCGGCGACCGCCATGACGAAGAACACGACCGCCTGGCCGTCGGCGTTACCGACACGGCGGCCGAACGCCACGAGCGCGAGGTTCGCGGCGTTCAGCATGAGCTCGATCGACATGAACATCACGAGCGGGTTGCGCCGGATGACGACCCCGACCACCCCGATCGTGAAGAGGATCGCCGACAGCCCGACGTAGTACGACTCGGGCACCATACCTTACACCCTCCGCCGCGCCAGGAGGAGCACCCCGACCATCGCGGCGAGCAGCAGGACCGAGGTCAGCTCGAAGGGGAAGAGATACCTGGTGAACAGGAGACCGGCGATCGACTCGACGCCGCCGCCGACGGACGGGGCGCCGCTCCCGGCTCCGCCACGCGCGCCACGCACCACGAAGATCAGTTGGAGGAAGAGGAGCGCGCCCGCGGGGAGCGCCAGAAGCCGCCAGGCGCGCCGCGGGTCGGGGCCCGTCTCCTCCTTGCCGGGGATGAGGACCATGATCGCAAAGACGAAGAGGACCATGATCGCGCCGGCATAGACGATCACCTGCGCCCAGGCCAGGAACTCGGCGCCGAGGGTCTGGTAGAGCACGGCGATCGCGCCGAGGTTCACGACGAGGAAGAGCGCCCCGTGGATCGCATTGCGCCTGAGGACGAGCCCCAGCGCGGCGACGACGGCCATCGCGGCGACGACGAAGAAGGCCGCGTGCGCCATCACGGCCTCCGGTCCGCGGGGATCGGCACGGGCGAGGTCGGACGGCCGTCGCGGCCGGCGGGCTCGAGTGCCAACAGCATCTCCTTCGTGTAGATCATCCCGTCCCGGCTGTAGGACGAGAACTCGAGGATCCCCGTGTCCATCCGGATCGCGTCCTCCGGGCACGCCTCCACACAGTAGCCGCAGAAGACGCACTTGCCCAGATCGATGTCGAAGCGCGCGGGAACCTTCTCGATCTCCGGGTTCGGGTGCTCGGCCGCGACGATGTAGATGCAGCGCGCCGGGCACACGGTCTCGCACATCATGCACGCCACGCAGCGCGGCGAGCCGTCCTCGCGCCTCACGAGCCTGTGAAGCGATCGCAGACGCGGCGAGTACGGCCGCCGCTCCTCGGGATACTGGATCGTGACCGCGCCCCGCGCGGTCTTCCGCCCGAGCGCGTGCGCGAGGTGGAGGCCCATGTTGCGAAAGAAGTGGGCGGCCGTGAGCGCAAGCCCCGAGAGCACCTCCACGAGATAGAAGCGCTGGAGCAGCCTCACGCGCGCCCCCCCCAGAGCAGGAGCCCGATCCCGGTGACGACGATGTTCAGGATCGACAGCGGGAAGAGCCCGAGCCAGCCCAGACGCATCGCCTGGTCGTAGCGGAAGCGGGGCAGCGTCCAGCGGATGAGCATCATGACGAAGATCATCGCGCAGACCTTGACGACGAACGCGCCCACCTGGAGCAGGGTGACGAGCAGGTGAGGCAGCGCGACCGCGCCGCCCCACGGAAACCGGAAGCCGTCCGGGACGAGGTAGGGCACCTGCCAGCCGCCGAGGAAGAGCGCGGTCGTCATCCCCGCGATCACCACGGTCTCGAGGAAGTCGGCCATCGCGAACATCCCGAACTTCATCCCGCTGTACTCGATGAAGTAGCCGATGATCTCGGACTCGCCCTCCGGCGTGTCGAAGGGGATCCGCTTGGTGGCGGCGATGCCCGCCGTGAGGAACAGGACGAAGGCGAGCGGCTGCGTCACGATCCCCCACGCCGGGAGCCACCCCCAGAACAGGCGCCCCTGCGCGCGCACGATGTCCATCATGTTGAGCGAGCCATAGATCATCACCACGCCCATGATCGAGGCGCCGATCGCGATCTCCGCGGAGATCATGAGGGCCGCGGCGCGCTGGCCGCCCAGGAGCGCGAAGTTGTTGGCCGACGACCAGCCGGCCATCATCACGCCGTAGACACCGAGCGAGAGCATCGCGAACACGTAGAGGATTCCGACGTTCAGCGTCACCGCCTGCAACGGGATCTCGCGTCCCGCCACGCGGAGCACGTCGCCGAAGGGAATCGACGCGAAGGCGACGAGCGCGCAGAAGACCGAGACGAACGGTGCCAGGCCGAACAGGAATGGGTCGGCGCGCGCCGGACGGAAGTCCTCCTTCGTGAGCATCTTGATCGCGTCGGCGAGCGGGTGGAACAGGCCCAGCAGGCGGAACCCGAAGATCGACGCGCGGTTGGCGCCGATGCGGTCCTGCATGATCGCCGACTGCTTGCGCTCGACCCACGTGAGGAGCCCGCCAAGGTTGAGGACGAAGAGCATGACGAAGGCGACGCGCCCGAAGGCGATGCCGAGGTCCGCGGCGCTCATCGGAGCGGGGTCCGCGAGGCCGGCTCCGACCGTGGCTGGCCTGCGCTCGGTGCGTTCAGCACCGCTCCCGTGTCACCGATGGCTTGGTAGCTCATCCCGCCGAAGGCGGGGACACCGCTGGTGAGCTCGCGGAACCACCGCTCGGCCCGCGGCGCGCCGACCTCCGCGCCGAGTGCCTGCAGCACGCGGCCCAGGATGTCCCACTCCGGGAGCGCCTGGCCGAGGGGCTCGACCGCCTGGCGGAAGCGCTGCACCCGGCCTTCGAAGTTCGTGTACGTCCCCTCGCGCTCCACCCACGCGGCGGCCGGCAAGACCCACTGGGCGCGCTCGCTCGTCGCGTTGGAATTGGTCCCGATGAAGATCAGGAGCGAGAGCGCCCGCAGCGCGGCGTCGGTCTCGGCCGGGTCCCAGACGCTCGCGAGGAGGTCATGGCCGAACACCCAGAGGCACTTCACCTGTCGAACGCAGGCCGCCCTGAGGATGGCCGCCCCGTCGCCGTCCAGCCCGAGCAGCTCGGCGCCGCGGGAGTTCGGGTTCTTGTCGCTGCGGATCAGCAGGGTGTCCTCGTCGCCGGGTACCGGCGGCGGCACGCGGAAGGCGACGCGCCGGATCCCGCACTGCTCGAGGACGCGCCGCAGGGCCCAGAGATCCTCGTTCGCCATCTTCGGGGAGGCGAAGACGCCGATCTCCGCGGGGGCGAAGCGCCCCAGGGCGCCGACGATCGCGGCGATCGCCTCCTCCCACGTGGCGTCGCTCACCGCGCCGTCCTCACGAGAGCTCGGGGCCACGAGCCGCGTCTTGTCGTCCACGAACGTAAACCCGTAGCGCCCGTCGTCGCAGATCCACCAGCGGTTGACGTCGGCGTTGAAGCGCGGCTTGAGACGCGCCACGCGGCGCCCCTCGTTGTGGTGCGGGCGCCGGCGGTTCACGTGCACCTCGATGTTGCAGCCGCGCGCGCACCCCGGGCAGATCGACGCCGTGCTGTCGAGATACCAGACGCGCACCGCGAAGCGAAAGTCGCGGTCGGTCAGGGCGCCCACCGGGCAGATGTCCACCACGTTGCCGGAGTACTTGTTGACGAGCTCCTTGCCCGGGAAGAGCCCGATCTCCGAGTCGTCGCCGCGGTGGAAGATCCCGAGCTCGCCCGTCCCGGTGACCTCGTCGCAGAACCGCACGCAGCGCGAGCAGAGGATGCAGCGCTCGGCGTCCAGCATGACGTGCGGGCCCAGCGGCACGGCCTTCGGCTTGTGCACCTTCTCGTCCCGCATGCGCGGGTCGTAGAGGCCGTATCGCATGTAGTAGATCTGCAGCCAGCACTCGCCCGCCTGGTCGCACACCGGGCAATCGAGCGGGTGGTTGATCAGGTGGAACTCCATGATGGACTTGCGCGTCTCTTTGACGCGGTCGGTCTCGGTCCACACGACCATCCCGTCGGACGCCGGCGTGTTGCACGCGATCGTGGGCCGCGGCGTCTTCTCGATGTCCACCATGCAGAGGCGGCACTGCCCGGCGATCGAGAGGGCCGGGTGGTAGCAGTAGTGCGGGACCTCGACGCCGACCTTCCGCGCCGCCTCGATGAGGTTCGTCCCCGCGGGGACCTCGACCGCCTCGCCGTTGATCGTCAGCTTGGGCATATGACTATTTCGGGATCAGCGCCTCGAACTCCGCGCGGAACTTCTCGATGTAGGAGATATAGGGCCCGACGGCGCCGTCGTAGAAGGCGCAGATCGTCGTGCCGGCGCCGCGGCGCGCGACGTCCAGGATCGTGTCGAGGTCGTCCTTCTGCCCACGCCCCTCCACGATCCGGCGGACCATCTTGTAGATCCAGCCGGTCGACTCGCGGCAGGGCGTACACTGCCCGCAGCTCTCGTGGGCGTAGAACCGCGCGACGACCATCAGCGCCTCGGGGATCGACACCGTCTCGTCCATCACGATCACGCCCGCCGAGCCGGCCATCGTGCCGGCGTTGCGGAGCCCGTCCACGTCCGCGGTGACGTCGATCTCGTCGGCGCGGAGGATCGCCGCCGACGAGCCGCCGGGGACGACCGCCTTGAGTCGCCCGTTGCCCGTGACGCCGCCCCCGAGGTCCTCGATGATCCGGCGCAGCGTGATCGCCACCGAGGCCTCGTAGACGCCCGGCCGTGTCACGCGCCCGGAGACCGAGTACATCCGCGTGCCGCCCTGGGTCTTGGTGCCAAGCGACGCGAACCACGCGGCGCCCCGGTTGATGATGTGCGGCACGTGGGCGATCGTCTCCACGTTGTTCACGATCGTGGGCGCGCCGAAGGCGCCCTTGATCGCCGGAAACGGCGGCTTGAGCTTCGGCCACCCCTTCTTGCCTTCGAGCGAGGAGATGAGGCCGGTCTCCTCGCCGCAGATGTACGCGCCTGCGCCACGGTGGACGACAACGTCGAAGCCCCTGCCGAGATACCCCGCGTCGTACGCCTCGCCGACGGCAGCGGAGAAGCGCCGCCACGGCTCGACGTACTCGCCGCGGATGTAGACGAAGCCGGTCGGCGAGCGGATCGCCCGCGCGGCGATGAGCATGCCCTCGATGAGCGCGTGCGGATCGCGCTCGAGCAGGTAGCGGTCCTTGAACGTCCCGGGCTCGCCTTCGTCGGCGTTGATGACGAGGTAGACCGGGCCGGTGTGGTTCTTCGGGACGAACGACCACTTCGTCCCCGTCGGGAAGCCCGCGCCGCCGAGCCCGCGAAGGTTGGACTGCTTGACCTCCTCGGTGATCGCCGCGGGCTCAAGCGTCTGGGCCTTCTGCCAGGCGGTGTAGCCGCCGGTCTCGAGGTACGCCCGGAGCGTGTGCGAGTCGGCGCGGTCGAAGTTGCGCGTCAGGAGCTTCTCGGCGGTCACCGGAGGCCCTCGAGGATCTGATCGACCTTCTCGGGGGTCAGGCCGAACTCGTAGCGGTCGTCCACCTGCATCATCGGCGCGTGCTCGCACGCGCAGAGGCACTCGACCGCCTGGAGAGTCACCCGGCCGTCGTCGGTCGTCGCGCCCACACCGATGCCGAGCCGGCGCATCACGTGCGCGATGATCTCGGGCGCGCCCGCGAGATGGCAGGAGAGGTTGTGGCAGACGGCGACGACATGGCGGCCCTTCGGCTGGCGGAAGAACAGCGTGTAGAACGTCACGACCTCGTGCACGTGGGCCGGCGTCACGTCGAAGAGCCCGGCGACGTACTCCTCGGCCTCGAGCGAGATGTGGCCGAACGTCTCCTGCGCCATGTGGAGCACCGGCAGGAGCGCGGCCCGCGCGTCCGGATAGAGCGCCTGGAGGCGACGGACCTCGGCGAGCTGCGCGTCGGAGAACGCGACGGTGCCGGCACTCACCGGTCGAGCTCACCGCCGATCATGTTCACCGAGCCGAACGTCGGGATGAGGTCCGCGACCATCTGGCCCTCGATCATCCGGTGGAGCGCGGCCATCGGCGGCAAACACGGCGGCCGGCAGCGCACCCGGTACGGCCGGTCGGTACCGTCGGACACGACGTAGAAGCCGAGCTCGCCGTTTGCCCCCTCCACCGCGACGTACGCCTCCCCCCGCGGCGGCCGGATGCCGTTGCCTTCCATGATCAGCATGAAGTGGTTCATCAGCCCCTCGATCGACCCGTACGTCGTCTCCTTCGGCGGCAGGACGACCCGCTTGTCGTGCGCGTTGATCCGCTCGTGGGCGGGCCGCTCCGAGCCCAGGAGGTTGGGCGACAGCGTGATCGGCACGAGGAGCAGCCCCTCCGTCTTGCCCTGCTTGCCGCGGTCCACGTACCACGCGGGGTCGACCGGCCGCCCCTCGAAGTCCACGTTGATGGGGCCGCCCGGGATCATGGCCAGCGCCTGCTCCACGATGCGCATGGACTGCTCCATCTCGGCCATGCGGACCAGGTACCGGGAGTAGTTGTCGCCGTCCTTCTGCGTGGGGATCTCGAACTCGAGCCGGTCGTACACGTCGTAGGGCTGCGCCCGGCGCACGTCGTACGGCACGCCGGCGGCGCGAAGCAGCGGGCCCGTGATCGCGTACGCGATCGTCTCCTCCCGGCTGAGCGCGCCGACGCCGATCATGCGGTCCATGAAGATGCGGTTGCCGGTCAGGAGACGGTGGACCTCGTCCAGGACCTCGCGCGTCTCCTTGAAGGCCTTGGCCGTCCGCTCGGCGAAGCCATCGGGCAGGTCGGCCTTGACGCCGCCCACGCGCCCGTACGAGATCGTGAGCCGCGCCCCCGTGACGTCCTCGACCAGCTCCCAGAGGAACTCGCGCGCCTTGATCATGTAGAGGAACACGGTGAAGGCGCCCAGCTCCATCGCCGAAGCGCCGATGCACGTGAGATGGTCGCAGATCCGCGAGATCTCCGACATGATGACCCGGATGTACTTGCACCGCTCGGTGACGTCGATGCCGAGGAGCTTCTCGACCGCGGCGCAGTAGCCGAAGTTGTTGATGAGCGGCGACACATAGTTCAGCCGGTCGGTGAACGGGATCGCGTTGTTGTAGCCGCCCTCCTCGCAGTCCTTCTCGAACGCCCGGTGGAGGTATCCGATCTCGACGTCGGCCTTGACGATGACCTCGCCGTCGAGCTCGGTCGTGATCCGGATGATCCCGTGCATGGCCGGGTGCGCCGGACCGACGCCGACGCGCAGGTTCTGGCTCCCGCTGCCGGTGCCGCTCCCCTCGCCCAGCATGAACTCGCGCTGCGTCGTCTGCGCCATCACCGTCCTAGCTCGCCGGACCGATCAACGGCTGGCGCCGATCGATCGGGTAGTCCTTCCGCAGCGGGTGACCGACGAACTCCTCGTACATGAGCAGACGCCGCAGGTCGGGATGGCCCGCGAAGCGCACGCCGAACATGTCCCAGACCTCGCGCTCGAACCAGTCGGCGATGGGCCAGAGGTCGACGGCGGTCGGTACCAGGGCGTCGTCCTCGTCGACCCGCACTTTCAGTCGCAGCCGGTGGTTGTGCGTGAGCGAGTAGAGGTGATAGACGACCTCGAAGCGCGGGCCGTCCTGGCGCCCGGGATACTTCACGTAATCGACCGCGGTCAGGTCCGTCAGCATCTCGAACGCGAGCGACGGCTCGTCGCGGCACCAGGCGAGGACGCGCCGGAGCGCCTCGCGTGTGACCACCGCCGTGTGGTCCCCGCGGTGCTCGTGCGTCTCGACGACGTCGGACCCGAACCGTGCCCGCAGCTCGGCGAGCATCGCCGCCCCGTCCATCAGCGGCTCGCCTCGCGCTCCGCGCTGCGGCCGCGCACCCTCATCACAGGCTCGCCTCGCGTTTCGTGCGGCGGCTCTCCACCTCCACGCGATCAGTACCTCTGGGCCTGGGCGGCGATCCTGTCCTGGAGCTTCATGAGCCCGTCGATGACGGACTCGGGCCGGGGCGGACAGCCGGGGATGTAGACGTCCACCGGGATGATCGTGTCGATGCCCTGCACGGTGGCGTAGTTGTTGTAGAAGCCGCCGGTGCACGTGCAGACGCCAAAGGCGACGACCCACTTCGGCTCGGTCATCTGGTCGTACACCCGCTTGAGCACGGGCGCCATCTTGTGGCTGATCGTCCCGACGACGAAGAGGACGTCCGCCTGCCGGGGTGAGAAGCGCGGCAGCCCCGCGCCGAACCGGTCGATGTCGTAGTGCGAGCACGCCGTGGCCATGTACTCCATGCCGCAGCACGCCGTCACGAACGGGTACTGGAAGATCGAGTATTTCCGCGCCCAGCCGATGGCCTCATCGAGCTTGGACGTGAAGAAGGCCCCTAGTCCCACTCGAGTCCTCCCTTGCGCCAGATGTAGAGGAACCCGAGCATGAGGATCCCGAGGAACACCATCATCTCCACGAACCCGAACCATCCGAGCCGGCGATAGACCACCGCCCACGGCCAGACGAACATGAGCTCGATGTCGATCAGGATGAAGAAGATGGCGATCGTGGAAAACTTGATCGCGAAGTGGCCCTCGGACACGGCGATCGGGTCCTTGCCGCACTCGAACGGCTCGGCCTTCACGGGCGTCAGCCGCCGCGGCGCGATGAGCTTGGGGATGCCGAGCAGCGCGCCGGCGACGAGCGCCGCGAAGGCGAACGTCATGAGCATGGGCGCGTAGGTCATTGTAACGGGGTGCGCGAGGCCGGCGCGCTCGGCGGGTGGCCTGAGACACGGTGCGACCCGGCTCCGTCCGACATGGCGCTGTTCGCTTCGTGTCGCTGCGCACGATCCGCCTGGCGCTTGGCGTGGTACGAGCTGCGGACGAGCGGCCCCGCCTCGACGTGCACGAACCCGAGCTCCCGGCCGACCGCCGCGAGCCCCGCGAACTCGTCGGGATGATAGTAGCGCGCGACGGGCAGGTGCTGCGGTGACGGCCGCAGGTACTGGCCGAGCGTCAGGATCGACACGCCGACCTCGCGCAGGTCGCGCATCGCCGCGATCAGCTCCTCCCGCTCCTCGCCGAGGCCGAGGATGATGCCCGACTTGGTCGGGATCTCGGGCGCGACCGCGCGCGCGTGGCGGAAGAGGCCGAGCGCGCGCGCGTAGCGGCCGCCGTGCCGCGCGACCTTGTAGAGGCGCTCCACCGTCTCGGTGTTGTGGTTGAGGATGTCCGGTCGCGCGTCCAGCACCGTCTCGAGCGACGCGGCGCGCCCCTGGAAGTCAGGGATCAGCACCTCCACGCGGCAGCGTGGCGCGTGCCGGCCCACCGCGCGGACCGTCGCGGCCCAGTGCGCGGCGCCGCCGTCCGCGAGGTCGTCACGATTGACGGACGTGATCACGACGTACTCGAGCCCGAGCTCGCCCACCGCCCGGCCGATCCGCTCGGGCTCCTCGCGGTCCTCCCAGACGGGCGTGCCGTGCGCGATCGCGCAGTAGCCGCAGTTTCGCGTGCAGATGTCGCCCAGGATCATGAACGTCGCGGTCGCGTCCTCCCAGCATTCGCCGATGTTGGGACAGTGCGCCTCCTCGCAGACCGAGTGGAGGTTCCACTCGCGCAGCCGGCTCTTGAGGCGCATGTAGTTGGGGCCGCCGGGGGCGCGGACCTTGAGCCACGCCGGCTTGCGCCCCTCCGGGATGCGGCTCGAGGGCTGGATCACGGGAAGTGCGTATGTCATGAGCAGTTATTCCGTTCACTCGAACCAAATCATTATGCCATACGGCTCTTCCACGCGGACCGGCGAGGCGACCGGACGGGATCAGCGCCGGGACGAGCCGACCGCCCTGGCGATGAACTGCTCCACGCTGTGACGATGCGGGATGCCGTCCTGGGCACAGGCGATCAGCATCGGCTCGCACCGGAGAAGCAGCCAGTCGCCGTAGGCGCGGGTCAGCTCGCCCTCGGTAAAGTAATCGATCCGCTCGCCCTTCTCGACATAGACGGCGCGGTCGGTGAAGACGACATGGGCGTGCCACCCACCAGGGCGCGTGCGCGCCTTCAGTCGGGGGAAGAGGCGGGCACGCGGGCGCCGAGGGATGTAGTGGATCGCGCCGCACGAGTAGACGAGGTCGAACGGGCCGGCGGGGACGTCGTGGGCCGCGTCGCCGCGCAGCCAACGGACCTTGACGCCGTGGGCGCGCGCGAGGCGCTCCGCCTTGTGGAGCCCGGCCGCCGAGACGTCCACGCCCGTCACATCGCAGCCGCAGCTCGCGAAGTACACGCTGTCGCGTCCTTCGCCGCAGCCGAGCTCGAGGACGCGAGCGCCCGGCGGGAGGAGCGCGCGCACCTCGCGGGCGAACTGCGAAGGCGCCAGACCCCAGATGTACTCGTTCGGCTTTCGCACGTACTCGCGGGCCCACGGGCTCCGGGTCATCGCGTGAGCCATCCCACATAGACGGCGCCGGCTTCGATCTTCACGCGGTACGCGGCCACCGAATGGCCACCGGGATGGTCGGGTTGGCCGGTCGTGACGTCGAAGGTCCAGCCGTGCCATGGGCACGCGACGATCGAGCCGGTGAGCGTTCCGTCGGCGAGGGGCCCGCCCCTGTGCGGGCAGACGGCGTTGATCGCGAAGATCTCGCCGTCGACGTTGAAGAGGGCCATCGGCTTGTCGAAGGGGCCCACGACGAGCTTGGAGGTCCCCGGCCGGATCTCGGCGAGGTCAGCGACCCTGACGAATGGCGGTCGGGCGACCGGATCCTGGGGCATCGCGTCCTCTCCCGACGGTTCGGTCGGTGCGGCCGCATGGTGGCGCGCGTTTCACCCGCCGTCAAGCACGGACGGGGACGCGCCTGGTGTCATCCGCCCAGCCCGTGCCTGGGCGAATCGGACCAGCCAATCATCAAGCTCGGGCGGCTCCCAGCTGACCCAGATCCATTTTCGGGCGGTCACCGTCGTGCCCTTGCCGAACTCGGAGCTGATCTCGAACTCGTCCATGAGCCGCCGCACGCCCGGCAGGCCCAGCCCGAGGCTGCCGGACGTGGAGAACCCGTCATGCATGGCCAGCGCCACGTCGAGGATCCCGGGCCCGGCATCGGCGGCGAGGACCTCGACCCCGCGCCTCCCGCCGTCCTCAACCAGCCGGAGGGTGATCTCGCCGCGCGCCGCGTAGCGGACGATGTTCCGCGCCAGCTCCGAGATCGCGGTGGAAACGACCACTTGGTCGGTGGAGGGAAAACCGCAGTACCCCGCCAGCTCCTGCCCATTCCGGCGGGCCGCAACGATGTCCGTGTCGCAATCGATGGGCAGCCGCACTTCGTCCGCGATGAGTGCTTCCTTCATGCGAGTCTTCGGTCCTTTCGCGCTCAGACAACCCGAGTAAACTGAGGGCACGGTCCGAGGAGCTTCGTCTTTTTCTGAGGGATTACCCACGCCCGCCGCCACTCGAGACAGGGCGAAGGCCCTCACGAGGTGGAGAGTAGCCTCAGCGTTCTATCTTGCGGGATAACTTCTTTGGTGCCGAAGGGGGGACTCGAACCCCCACGGGTTGCCCCACACGCCCCTCAAACGTGCGCGTCTGCCAGTTCCGCCACTTCGGCGATGCGAGGCCGAAGTATACCGCTACCGCACGCGACTGACAAACCTCCCGATCCTCTGCCGCAGGCGCGGGTCGAGCGCGTCGCGAATCCCCTCGCCCAGAAGGTTGTACGAGAGGACCGTGACGAGGATCGCGAATCCCGGGTACACGGACAGCCACCAGCCGATCTCGATCGCGTCCTTGCCCTCGTTGAGGATGTTGCCCCAGGTCGCGTGCGGCGGTTGGACGCCGAGCCCGAGGAACGACAGGCCCGACTCGGTCAGGATCGCGGCGGGAATGCCGAGCGTCATCGCCACGAGCACGGGCGCCATCGCGTTCGGCAGGATATGGCGCCAGACGATCCGGAAGCCGCTCGCGCCCACCGCCTGCGACCAGACGACGAACTCGCGCTCTTTGAGCGCGAGGAACTCCGCGCGGACGAGCCGCGCCACGCCCATCCACCCCGTGAGGCCGATCACCGCCATGATCGTCCAGATCGAGGGGCGGAGGAACGCGAGCACCGCGAGGAGCAGGAAGAAGCGCGGGAAGACGAGCATCAGGTCGACGAGACGCATGGTCGCCGCGTCGACCAGGCCGCCGTTGTAGCCCGCCAGCGAGCCCAGCATGACGCCGATCAGGGACGCGATCCCGACCGACACGAACCCGACCGCGAGCGACACGCGCGCGCCGTAGAGCATGCGCGACAGCACGTCGCGCCCGAGCTGGTCGGTCCCCAACGGGTGCGTGTTCGACGGGGCGTCGAGGATCCTCTTGATGTCGGGCCGGTTCGGGTCCCAGGGCGCGATGACCGGTGCCAGGATCGCGAGGAGGACGAGGCAGACGACGACGATCCCCCCCACCAGCGCGAGGCGGTTCCGCCGGAGGGCGCGCCAGAACGCCGTCAGCGGCGTCCCCGCCGCACGCCCACGCGGATCCGTGGATCGATCAGGCTGTAGGTGACATCGGCGACGAGGTTCGCCACGAGCGTGAGCGTGGCGACGATGACGAGGTTCCCCATGATCACCGGATAGTCGCGCTCGAACACGGCCTGCACCATGAGCTGCCCCATGCCCGGGATCGCGAAGATCGACTCGACGATGACGCTGCCGCCGATGAGGCCGGGCAGCGAGAGCCCGAGGATCGTGACGATCGGGAGCAGCGCGTTGCGGAGGGCGTGCTTGCCGATCACGATGGCCTCGGCCAGGCCCTTGGCCCGCGCCGACTGGATGTAGTCCTGGCGGACGACCTCGAGCATCGACTGGCGCATGTAGCGCGAGAAGCCGGCGAGCCCGCCGAACGTCGCGACGAGGATCGGCAGGAGCAGGTGGCTGACGAAGTCCCACTGCTGCCGCCAGAACGAGAGGTACTCCCAGTTGAGCGAGCGCAGCCCCGAGATCGGCAGCCAGCCGAGCTGCACGCCGAAGAGGATCATGAGGAGCAGGGCCAGCCAGAAGTCGGGCGTCGCGAAGCCCACGAAGACGAAGACCGTCGTCACCTTGTCGAAGAGCGAGTACTGACGCGTGGCGGCCAGGACGCCGATCGGCACCGCGAGGACGACGATGACCAGCATCTCGATGATGTTCAGGAGCAGCGTCACCGGCAGCCGCTCGCCGATCTTCTGTAGCACCGGCCGGCTGTCGGGAGAGAACGACTTGCCGAAGTCGAGCCGCACGATGCGGGTGAGCCACTTCGTATACTGGACGTGCAGCGGCTTGTCGAGGTCGTACAGCTCGCGCAGGAGCTGCCGGGCCTGCGCGTCGGACTGGACTGAGAGGTCGCCGGTCTGGATCTCCGCGGGCTCGCCTGGTGCCAGATGGATCACGAGGAAGGAGACGAAGGTGATGCCGAGCAGGAGCGGGATGGCGAGGAGGAGTCGCCGCAGTGCGTACCCGAGCATGGCGCGCTATTGTATCCTAGCCCGCGACGTCACCCCGCCGTGTAGCGCTGGAGGTGCTTCGGGACGTACCACTCGTTGAAGTTGTAGAGGATCCCGTTCGCCGACGGGACGATCCCGCGCACGCGCGAGGAGACGACCGGGAGCGCGTCGCGGAAGTAAAGGAAGACGATCGGCTGGTCCTCGGCGAGGATCTCCTGGAGCCGGGCGTAGGATTTCTTCCGCTCCTCCTGGTGGCAGGACGTGCGTCCTTGCTCGAGCAGCGCGTCCACCTCGGGGTTCGCGTACGAGATCTGATTGAGCTCGTCCGGGCCCGTCTTCGACGAGTGCCAGATCTCGTACTGGTCCGGGTCCAGGCCGATGCCCCAGCCGAGGATGATCGCCTCGAACCGCCGCTTCTTGATGTACTCCTTGAGGAAGGACGCCCACTCGATCACGCGGATGTCCACCTGGACGCCGAGCTCCTTGAGCGACGCCTGGACGATTTCCGCGACCTTCTTGCGCTCGTCGTTGCCCTGATTGGTCAGGAGCTCGAACGCGAAGGGCTGGCCGTTCCTGACGAGCAGGCCGTCGGCGTTCCTCTCCTTCCAGCCGGCTTCCGCGAGCAGCGCGCGCGCCTTGTCCATGTCGTAGGCGAACCTTTTCACGTTCGGGTTGTACGCCCAGGTGCCGGGCTTGTACGGGCCCGTCGCCTCGCGCCCGAGGCCGAGCAGCACGCCGTCGATGAGCTCGCGCTTGTTGATGGCGTAGGCGAACGCCTGCCGGACGCGCCGGTCGGCGAACCGCGGGTCCCTCAGGTTGAAGCCGAGGTACGTGTAGGCGTTCGCCGAGTACTCGTATTTGTGATACGCCTTCCGGAAGGCCGGGTACTCCGTCTGGCGCTTGAACTGGAGCGCCGTGAGCCCCGCCGAGTCCACACCCTTCGCTTTCAGCTCGAGGAAGATCGTCGCCTGGCTCGGGATGATCCGGTAGACCACGCGCGAGATGTACGGCCGCCCCTCGAAGTAGTCGGGGTTGGCGACGAGCACGACTTTCTCGCCGGGCTTCCACTCCTTGAACCTGTACGCGCCCGTTCCGATGGGGTTCGACCGGTTCTGCGGCGCGTCGCGGAGGCGGCCCTCGCGCACGTAGGGCTCGAGGACGTGCTTCGGCAGCATCCAGATACCCCAGCTCTGCAGCGCCTTCGCGTACGGTTGCGTGTAGCGGACGTGGACCGTGTAGGGGTCGGGCGCCTCTACCGACGCGACCGCGCGGAAGTCTTCGCGGTAGGCAGTCGGGGTCTTCGGGTTGATCATCGTCTCGTACGTGAAGACGACGTCCGCCGCGGTGAACGGCTCACCGTCGTGCCAGCGCACGTTGCGCCGCAGGTGGAATTCGAGATCGAGGCAGTCCTTGCTGAACCGCCACGACTCGGTGAGCTCGCCGATGAGGTTGAGGTCACGGTCGCGCGTGACGAGGCCGTTGTAGATCAGCGAGCCGACCTCGAACGACGCGCTGTCGCTGAGGACGTTCGGGATCAGGCCCGAGATGTTGCCGGTGAGCGCTTCGATGAAGGTGTCGCCGTGGGCGGGCTTCTCGCTCGGCGCTGCATGGTCGGCCACGAGGTCGGCCTCGACCCCGCAGCCGGCGGGGCCCAGCGCCAGGATCAGCGCCAGCCGCGCGAACGGAGCCCGCCGCTTCACGTTAGCGCGGCTCTGCCGGAGACGCGGGCGCTGCTGGCGCGGCGGGCGCCGGCGCCGCCGGGGCCGGCGCGGCGGCCGGCGGCGGCGCAGCCTCGCGCACGATGGAGCCGCCGCGCTCGCCGCCCAGCAGCGCCAGGCTGAACGACGTGATCGTGAAGATGATGGCGATCACGGCCGTGATCTTGCCGAGCACCGTGGGAGTGCCCATGGAGCCAAAGACCGCCTGGCTTCCGGCACCCCCGAACGCCGAGCCGATGTCGGCACCCTTCCCGGCCTGCAGGAGCACGATCCCGATGATCGCGAAGGACGCGATGATGTGAACAACGATCAGGACGATGGTCACTCTGTCACTCCTTCGCCGCCGCGCCGGAGCGCGCCGCTTTTCTCACGATAGCAACAAATCCCGGCGCGTTCAGGCTCGCGCCGCCGACCAGCGCGCCGTCGACCTCGGACTCGGCCACGAGCCCGTCGACGTTCTCGGCCTTGACGCTGCCACCGTAGAGGATCCGGATGCTCTGAGCGACCTCCTTCGACCCGAGCTCCGAGAGCAGACCGCGCAGGTACCCGTGGACCTCGCCGGCTTGGGCCGGTGTCGCGTTGACGCCCGTCCCGATGGCCCAGACCGGCTCGTAGGCGAGGACGACCTTCCCAAGCTGTGTGGCCGTCACGCCGGCGAGCCCGGCGCGCAGCTGGCCCTCCACCGTCGTGAAGGTAAATCCCTGGCGCCGCTCCTCGGCGGTCTCGCCGACGCAGAGGACGGGCGTGAGGCCATGGGCCAGCGCCGCGCGGAGCTTTAGATTAATCACCTCGTCTGACTCGCCGATCTCCTTGCGCCGCTCGGAGTGCCCGAGGAGGACCCAGCGGCAGCCGAGCTCGACGAGCATCGGGGGCGAGATCTCGCCGGTGTGCGCGCCCGCCGGCTCGTGGTGGCACGTCTGCGCTCCGAGCTGGATCGGGCTGCCCGCGAGGACCTCGGCGACGGCGGCGAGGGCGGTGAAGGGCGGGCAGACGACGACCTGCACCCCGCGCGGCCGCTTGATCGCCTCGCGGATCGCACCCGCGAGGGTGCGCGCCTCCGCGACGGTCCCGTGCATCTTCCAGTTGCCGATGACGATCGGCGTCCTCACACCGGCGCCTCGGTGAGCGCCTCGACGCCCGGGAGCCGCCGGCCCTCGAGGAACTCGAGAAACGCGCCGCCGGCCGTCGAGACGTAGCCGATCCGCTCGGTCACGCCGGCCTCCGCCAGGGCGGCGATGGTGTCCCCGCCGCCGACGACCGAGAACGCCGGCGCCTCTGCGACGGCGCGCGCCACCCCGAGCGTACCGGCGGCGAAGGGGGTCTTCTCGAAGACGCCCATCGGCCCGTTCCAGACGACCGTCTGCGCCGTGCGCATCATGGCAGCGAAGGTCTCGCATGTCCGCGGCCCGATGTCGAGCCCCATCTGATCGGGCGGGATCTCGCGGATCCCGACCGCGCGCCCGGAGGCGCTGTCCACGCTCGCCGCGACGACCGTGTCGAGGGGGACGACCAGGCGGACGCCCCGGCGGCGCGCCGCGTTGAGCGCGGCCCGGGCGGTCTCGACGCAGTCGGCCTCGACGAGCGACCGGCCGACCGGATGGCCGAGCGCCAGGAGAAACGTGAACGCCATGCCCCCGCCGACCAGGAGCGCGTCCACCCGTCCCAGCAGGTGCTCGACGAGCGCCAGCTTGTCAGACACCTTCGCGCCCCCCAGGATCGCGACGAGCGGCCGCTCGGGCGACTGGAGGATGCGGCCGAGTGCGGACAGCTCCTGCTGCATCAGCAGGCCGGCCGCGGCGGGCTGCACGTAGCGCGTGATCGCCACGATCGACGCGTGGGTCCGGTGCGCGGCCGCGAACGCGTCGTCCACGTAGCAGTCGGCGAGCGCGGCCAGCTCGCGGGCAAACCCGTCGTCGTTCGCCTCCTCCTCGGGGTGAAATCTCAGATTTTCGAGCAGGAGGGTCTCCCCCGGCTTGAGCGAGCGGGCGCGCGCGAGCGTCTCCGGGCCCACGCAGTCTGGTACCAGCTCGACTCGCTGGCCCAGGAGCGCCTCGAGCCGGTCGACGACCGGACGCAGCGAATACTCGCGTGCGACCTTTCCTTGAGGCCGCCCGAGGTGCGAGGCGAGCACGACCGCCGCGCCGGCCTTGAGCGCGTACTGAATCGTCGGCACGACCGCGCGCAGCCGCGTGTCGTCGGCGACCTCTCCGCCGGCGAGCGGGACGTTGAGGTCGGCGCGGATGAAGACGCGCTTGCCCGCCAGGTCGAGCTGCTCGATCGTTAGCTTGGGCAATTAGAGCGTCTTGGCGATGAACCGGATGAGGTCGCGTACCCGGCACGAGTACCCCCACTCGTTGTCGTACCAGGCGAGGACCTTGACCAGGTTCCCCTCGATCAGCGCGGTCGAGGGCAGATCCACGATCGACGAGTGAGGATTGCCGTTGAAGTCACACGACACGAGCGGCTCCTCGCACACCTCGAGGATGCCCCGGAGCCTGCCGGCCGCGGCGTCGCGGAACGCGTCGTTCACCGCGTCGACCGTCGCCGGCTTCTCGAGCTCCGCCACCAGGTCGACGACGGACACGTTGGCCGTGGGAACCCGGATCGCGAGCCCATCGAGCTTGCCCTTGAGCTTCGGCAGCACGAGGCCGACCGCGGTGGCCGCGCCGGTCGTCGTCGGAATCATGCTGAGCGCCGCGGCGCGGGCCCGGCGCAGGTCCTTGTGGGGGAAGTCGTGCACGGGCTGGTCGTTCGTGTACGAGTGGACGGTCGAGGCGAAGCCGCGCTTGATGCCGAACGCGTCGTCGAGCACCTTGACGGTGGTCGCCAGACAGTTGGTCGTGCACGAGGCGTTCGAGATGATCCGGTGGCGCGAGGGCTCGTACGCGGCCTCGTTGACGCCGAGGACAAGCGTGACGTCCGGGTCCTTCGCCGGTGCCGTGATGATCACCTTTTTGGCGCCCGCCTGGAGATGCTTGGAGGCGGTTGCCGTGTCGCGGAAGATGCCGGTCGACTCGACGACGACGTCGACCCCGAGCTCCCTCCACGGGAGCGCCGCCGGATCCTTCTGGGCGCAGACGCGAACCTCGCGCCCATTGACGAAGATGGCCTCGCCTTTGGCCTGGACGTCGGCGACGAGGGTCCCGTGAACGGAGTCGTGCTTCAGGAGGTGCCCGAGCGTCTTGGCGTCGGCCAGGTCGTTGACGCCGACGACCTCGATGTCCTTCGACTCGAGGGCCGTGCGGAAGAAGACGCGTCCGATGCGACCGAACCCGTTGACGCCGACGCGAGTGCTCATCAGAGGGCTCCTTGTGGGGACGACGGACCGTCGATCACGACAGCTCGGACCCAATTATACGGCGGCTCAGCGGACACGGGCAACTGTCACGGCGCCGATACAGCCGGCGCCGGCCGCGCGCAGCGCTCGTGCGCACTCGGCGAGCGTCGCGCCCGTCGTTAGCACGTCGTCGACCAACAGGACGTGGCGATCGGCGACGGCGGGTGCCGCCCGGAACGCGCCGCGGACGTTCGCCATGCGCTCGGCGGCGTGCAGGTCGCTCTGCGGCTTGGTCGCGCGCTCGCGCGCGAGCCAAGCGGCCCGGACGGGCACCTCGAGCCGTCTCGCGATGCGCTCGGCGAGGAGGGCCGCCTGATTGAAGCCGCGTTCCCATTCCCGATCGCGGGCGAGCGGCACGGGGACGACCGCGGCGATCCCGTCGCGGAGCGTCGCGCCGCACTGCTCGACGGTTAGGTCGGCCAGCGGCCGGGCCAGCGCCCGCCGGCCGCCGAACTTGAGCCGATGTAACGCCTCACGCGTCACCCCGCCATACACCGCCGCGCTGCGCGCGTAATCGTACGCCGGCGCGTCGGCCACGCACGTCGAGCAGACGGCGGGAGGCGGGGGACCCTCCTCCGGGTCATCGAAGGGCGCCTCGATGGCCCCCTCCGAGCCGCGCTCCCGGCTCTCCGGCGGCTCGCGCATCGGCATCGGCGCGCCGCAGCGGTCGCAGAACGGCGGGGCGATGCGGTCGATCGCGTCCCAGCACGGTCCGCACAGGGGATCGCGGCGGCGCGGGCCGAGCTCGTTGCCACACACGGGGCAGAGTGCGGGGAAGACGAGATCGAGCGCCGCGATCGCGAGCCTCGGGAAGACCGCGAGGGACAACGGGGTCAGACGCGGACGGGACGGAGGGTGTTCCAGCGGCGGCAGGCGGGACACGGGTCCTGCCACAAGGCACTGACGGCGCCGCACGCGGCGCACCGGTGCGGCCACTCGAACGCGTGAGCGAGCTGGAGCGCGCGCCGGTACTCGTCGAAGGCCGCACGCGTCTCGCCGCGCCGCTCGAACACGGCGCCGAGATACGCGTGCACGGCCGGGAGGCCCGGCGCCCGCACCTCGACCTTCTCGAACTGGTCGGCCGCCTCGTCCAGCATCTCGAGCTCGAAGAAGACGCGGCCGAGCGCCAGGGCGAGCGCGGGCTCGTCGGGCGCACGCTCCAGGGCCTGCTGGTAGAGCGCGATCATCCGCCTGGGCCGCCCCTCCTCGCGAAAGCCACGCTCGAGCCGTACCAAGAGCGGAAGCGCCGGCTGCGCCTCCGCGGCGCGCTCCCAGACTCGCACCGCCTCGCGGCGATCGCCGGTCGCCTCGTAGGCGTCGCCGAGGGCGAGCGCTGCGGGAAGGAACGTGCGGTCCGTGCGGACCGCGTTCTTCAGGTGCGCGAGCGCCGCGGCCGTGTTCGACTGGGCGAGCTCCGCCCGCCCGAGCTCGTAGTAAATAATGACCAACCACTCGGTCTCGGCCGCCCGTTGCGTGGGCCCCACGCCGCCGAGGATGCGCTGCTGGAGCTCGAGCGCCTCCCCCCACTGCGCGGCCTCGGCGGCGAGGTCGCGCAGGCCACGTAACGCGCCGAGGTGGCTCCGCCGAGCCTGGAGGATCTGCCGGTAGAGCGTCCCCGCTTCGTGGGACCGTCCCGCCCGGCGGACGTCGTCGGCGCGGGCGAGCAGCGCCGCAGTCTCGGTGTCGTCCGCGCCGGGCGCGGACGCCCGGCGCCAGTCGAAGAGGCGCTTGAGGTCGAAGCCGACCGAGAGGAGCGTGCCGAGCGAGGAGAAGAGCGTCACGGTGAGGACGGGTGCGCGCGCGGCTGGCGTCGCGGGGCGGCGCCACGCACGCCTAGCCCGTGGCCATGCGCTCCTCTTGCTCGATCGCCCGCTGACAGTCGATGCAGTAGCGCGCGAACGGCAGCGCCTCGAGCCGCTTCTCGGAGATCGTCTCCCCGCACCGCTCGCACGCGCCGAAGGCGCCGTCGTCCAGCTTCTGCAGGGCGGAGACGACGTCGCGCAGCAGGCGCCGGTCACCATTGCCGAGCTCGAAGAAGAACTCGCGGTTGTACGCGGTGTTCGCCTGGTCGCCGAGATCCTTGATCGAGTCGTCGTCCTGGTCCTTACCGTAGAGCGCTGTCCGGCCGACCTCGTCCGCCAGCTGGCGCTGCTTCTCGATCAAGCGCTTCTTGAAGTACGCTAGTCGATCCTTCCGCATCGGGACCTCCCTCGCGACTCCGATGATGCGCACTTAAGACTGAGACGCTAACACGCGCCTGGGGAACGCGCAACACCTTGACCGGGTGATCATGAGCCGTCGAGGGACACAGCCGGGGCGTCGCCCCAGAGCCGCTCGAGCGAGTAGTATGCACGCGTCTCCTCCAGGAACACGTGCATCAGCACGTCACCGTAGTCGAGCAGGATCCAGCCGCTCGCGGCGACGCCCTCGGCGTGGCGTGGCCGCACTCCTTCGCTCCTGAGCTCGTCACGGATCGCGTCTGTGGTCGTCTCCATGTGGGTCGTGGACTTGCAGCTGCAGAGGAGGAAGTAGTCGGTGACGCTCGAGAGCCCTTGCAGGTCGAGCACGAGCACGTCCGTCGCACGCCTGTCGAGCGCGGCGCGTGCGGCGCGGCGGACTTTGCGCTCGGCCGTGAGCCCCGTCACGCCCCCTCGGTCCGGTAGAGCCGCTTGGCCTGGATGTACGCGGCGACCGACTCGGGGAGCCGGTAGGCCACGGACCGCCCCTCGCGCACCCGGCGCCGCAGGTCGGATGCCGAGATCGGCAGGGACGTCGCGCGCACGATCAGCGGCTCGTCGCCGATCTCCCGCACCACTTTCCGCACTGCGGCGCTCTCCGGGTCGAAGGCGCTCCCCACCCGCGGCACGACGACGATCCGGGCGAGCTGGGCGATCCGCCGCGGCTCGCGCCACGTCAGGAGGTCCATGAACGTCTCGGAGCCCACGATGAGGAACAAGTCCTCACGCGGGATGCGGAGCGCCTCGAGCGTGTCGACGGTGTACGACGGGCCCGCGCGGCGCAGCTCGAGGTCGGAGACGGCGAACCTCGGCTGCGCAGCCACCGCCAGCTCCACCATCGCGTACCGGTCTGCCGCTGGCGCCAAGTACGCGGGCGACTTGTGCGGTGGGACGGCGGCCGGCACGAACAGGATCCCGTCGAGGTCGAGGGCGTCGCGCACCTCGTCGGCGAGCAGAAGGTGGCCGAAGTGGATCGGGTTGAAGGAGCCGCCGAAGACCGCCGTGCGGGCCAAGCCTAGTCCGACGCCCGAGGTACCAGGAGCCGCACTATTCCCTCACTTGCCCATCGCCGACCACGACGAACTTCGTCGTCGTCAGCTCGCGGGCGCCGACCGGGCCACGGGCGTGGACGCGCGAGGTGGAGATCCCCATCTCGGCGCCCATGCCGAACTGCCCGCCGTCGACGAGCCGCGTCGACGCGTTGACGAGGACGACGGCCGCGTCCACCTCGCGTGTGAAGCGCCGCGCGTGGCCCAGGTCGTTGGTCACGATCGCCTCGGCGAGGCCCGTGCCGTGGCGGCGGATGTGCTCGATCGCCGCGTCGAGGTCGTCCACGACCCGGATCGCCAGGATCAAGTCGAGATACTCCGTGTCCCAGTCCGCCTCCGTCGCCGGGCTGGCGGACGGCACGAGCGCGCGCGTGCCGGGGCAGCCGCGGAGCTCGACACTCGCCTCCGCCAGGCGCATCGCGAGAGAGGGCAGGAGCCGCGGAGCGATCTCCCCGTGCACCAGCAGGGTCTCGAGAGCGTTGCAGACGCTCGGTCGCTGCGCCTTCGCGTTCAGCACGATCTGCGCGGCCATCGCGGGATCGGCCGAGGCGTCGACGAACACGTGCACGACGCCCTTGTCGTGCTTGAGCACGGGGATGCGCGAGCGCTCGGCGACCCAGCGGACGAACTCCTCGCCGCCCCGCGGGATGATCAGGTCGACGAGGTCGTCCAGCTCGAGGAGCACCGCGACCGCCTCACGGTCGGTGGTGTCGATGAACTGGATCGCCTCGGCAGGCCCCCCTGCCTTCTCCACGGCCTTGGCCAGCACCGCGGCGATCATCGTGTTCGACTCGATCGCCTCGCTGCCGCCGCGGAGGACCACCGCGTTGCCTGACTTGACGCACAGGCCTGCGGCGTCGGCGGTGACGTTCGGCCGCGACTCGTAGATGAAGCCGACGACGCCCAGCGGGACGCGGACGCGGGAGATCTCGATGCCGCTCGGTCGCCGCCACGCCTCGACAACGGTCCCGACGGGGTCCGGGAGCGCGGCGATCTCCCGGAGCCCCTGCGCCATCTCCTCGAGGCGGGTCTCGGTCAGCGTCAGACGGTCGAGGAACGCCCGCGCCGCGCCCCGACTCCGCGCCCGCTCGACGTCGGCCCGGTTGGCCTCGAGCAGCGCCGCGGTCTTCTCGATGAGCCCGTGCGCCATCTGCCCGAGCGCGTCGTTCTTGAGCTTCGTCGGGCAGAGCGCGAGCGCGCGCGCGGCATCCCGGGCGGCGCGGGCCTTGGCTTTCACGAGCTCGCGGACGTCCATGGTCATTCGCACAGCCCCCTAGAGGATCACGAGGTTGTCGCGGTGGATCACCTCGTCGAAGCTCCGGTAACCCAGCCGTCCCTCGATCTCCGCTGTCTTCGCCCCCCGGATCTTGCGCACCTCGTCGGCGTCGAAGTTCACCACGCCCCGCGCGAACTCTCGACCGGCCGCCCCTGCGAGGAGCGCCACCACCTCGCCGGAGGCAAAGTCCCCCTCGACCTCGAGGATGCCCGACGGCAGGAGGCTCTTGCCATGCTGCGTCAATGCCGCCAGCGCCCCCGCGTCCACGATGAGCTTGCCCTGCGGCGGCACGGCGAAGGCGATCCAGCGCTTGCGCGCCGTGAGGCGTGCGGCCTTGGGCGCAAAGTAGGTCCCGAGCGGCTCACCGGCCAGGACGCGGCGCAGCACGCCCGGCGCGTCGCCCCTCGCGATGATCATTGGCACGCCCGCGGCGGCGGCCTTGCGCGCCGCCTGGAGCTTCGTCGCCATCCCACCGACCGAGACGCCGTCGGTCCGGTCACGCGCGAGCCGCGCGATCTCGTCGGTCACCGCCTCGACCGTCTCGAGCTTGCGCGCCCGCGCGTTCACAGTCGGATCGTCGGTGTAGAGCCCGTCCACGTCGGTGAGGAGCACGAGGAGGTCGGCGTCGATCAGCGAGGCGACGAGCGCGCTCAGGTTGTCGTTGTCGCCGACCTTGATCTCCTCCACCGCGACCGTGTCGTTCTCGTTCACGATCGGCAGGACGCCGAATCGGAGGAGGGCGTCGAGCGTGTTGCGCGCGTTGAGGTAGCGCGCGCGGACGCTGACGTCCTCCGCCGTCAGCAGCACCTGCCCCACCGGGATCCCGTGGCGCGAGAAGGCGGCCTCGTACTGCCACATGAGCGCCGACTGGCCGAC
>WNGH01000493.1_pt1 | contig 34826 bp, 30 predicted proteins | sample 5400631 | NCBI WGS metagenome assembly WNGH01 (sample SAMN13153373, study PRJNA577476) | soil metagenome | isolation source: 115 cm soil or saprolite under Garry oak tree replicate 1 | place: USA:California | collected 2016-06-15
TTCCGGGTCAAAGCGCTCTCGGGTGACCTTGCGACTGTTCCTGCGACAAGTCTTACTTTAAGAAATCACAGCGCAAGGTGGGTACACCCCCGTGCGACGGGAAAGAGTGCGGAACAGCTTGATTTTAAAAGACTTGTGACGCTCCGTGAGACCAAAAGAGTGCGTACCGCACTGATTCTAAAAGGCTTAAATGCAGGACAACATGGATCGATAGCAAAGAGCGCGTAATTCCATCAGAAGAAACGGATTAGTACGAGAAGTTGGGAGAAATCAGTGGGCTGCAGGCTTTCACGAGTTCAGAACGGGTCAATGCGTGCGATTACCCAGAAGGAAGCATACCTGATTATGACGAAATGTCAATGGAAACAAGCAAAATAGCAATATATATGAAGGGAAAACAATCGGCAATCCTCAAGTCCATTGGCTTTCGCAGGATAGAGGCGTATACGCAAGAGGGCGGCGGTGGGGGAAGAAAGATAGGGCGGGGCTTGCATCCTGCGGCACGCGATACGCGTAAAAAGGCGGGATTGAATCGAAATAACTTGACTTGACATTCGGGGCGACCTGTCCTAAAAGCTATCCCAATTCTAGCATTAGTGTGTGGTGGGAGCATTGCCCGAGGCACAGGTCCATCGCGGTTTCAATTCTGGCTATGGCAATTCGCCGCGGCCTCTCTGTGTTGCTTGCGCGGTCCCCCGCATAATCTCGCTGCCGAATCTTAGCTAAGGTGCGCGAAAGGAGCAGTTTATGAAGTGGTCTTTGGCAAGGATCAGCCTACTGGTCTCGGTTTGCACGCTCTTGTTGTTGGGTGGCGGAACGAAAGCGCAAACCGGCACGTCGACGATTCGCGGAGAAATTTCAGACGCGCAAGGAAAGGTGATAGGCGGGGCAACGGTTACGCTGAAGAACCCGAGCGTTGGATTCAGGGAAATAATTTCGAGAACGATCAAATCGTTAAGCTGCCCCTCAAGGACCGGGATGTCCTTGGGCTATTGACGTTGCAGCCGGGCGTCACCTATGCGATTGACCCCACGTCCACGACAAGCGGTTCGGTCAACGGGGCGAGGGCCGACCAGTCCAACCTTACTTTGGACGGCGTGGATATCAATGAAACCCAAACCGGCCGGTTGAATACGCCGGTTTTGCGTCTCAACTCGGAGGCCACCGAAGAGTTCCGCCTCACAACTTTGAATGCAACTGCGAGCCAGGGAAGATCTTCGGCAGCACAAGTGAACCTGGTCACTAAGAGCGGTACCAACAACTTTCACGGTGCGGGGTTTGAGTCCTACCGAAGCACGGGGTGGTCTTCAAACAGCTTTTTCAACAACCGCACAATCAATCCTGCGACGGGGCAGCCGCTGCCGAAGCCCGCGGTGGTCCGCCATACGTTTGGCGGTGGAGTCGGAGGACCGATCATCAAGGACAAACTGTTTTTCTTTTACAGTTATGAAGCAAATCGGGAGTCTCGTCAGGGCACACAGGTGCGCGTCGTACCTCTTCCCACCATGGGTCAAGGAGAATTGCGTTACGTCGACACCAGCGGAAACGTCCAAACGCTCGCCACTTCGCAGCTCAATCAGGCATTTTCTGTGGTCGGGATCAATCCAGCTGCGGTCGCGGTGTTTGCCAACGCAGCACAGAAGTATGTTGCGAATGACTTCACTGTCGGCGATAGCACCGCGAACCGGCTGTTAAACACGGCAGGATTCCGATTCAATTTCCCGGTCAGTTTCAGGGACAATTCCCACATTGTGAAATTGGATACGAATCTGACGAACAAGCAGACTGCGTTCGTCCGGTTTAATTACATCACTGACCACGACACCGTCGCAAACGTAACGGGTGCGGGACCGCAATTCCCAGATACAGTTACGCCAACTGTGTGGTCGCATCCCTGGGGCTTCGTTGTTGGCCACACATGGACCATCAGCAATAACTGGGTGAACAGTTTGCGTTACGGACTTACCCGCCAGGCTTTCAGCCAGATCGGGGACCATACCGGGAATCAATACAGCTTCCGCTTTGTGTTCGACAATGTAACAAATGCACCGGCATTCTTTACGACGTCCCGCGTGACGCCAGTGCACAACATTCTGGATGACGTGTCCTGGATAAAAGGGCGGCACACGATTCAAATCGGCACGAACATTCGAATGATCAGCAACAACCGAATCACGTTCACAAACGCGTACGACTTTGCCCAGACCAACCCCTCCGGATACCAGCAAGGCGGCAACGTCGTTTCTGACGCGGTCAGCCAGTATCTGGCCCAGAACAACCTGCCGCCGATGGTCTCAGTTTCGGAAACGCAAAATGCGGGAACCGCGCTGATCGGGCGCTTCTCGCAGTACAACGTGAACCTGACCTACGACCACTCCGGTAACCTAGTCGCTGCGGGGAGTCCAACAAATCGGACTTTTGCGACACAGTCTTACGATACCTATGTTCAGGACGCCTGGAAATTGAGGCGAGATCTAACGTTGACTATCGGACTGCGGTACGGCTTGAGCCGCCCGGTTTATGAGACCGGCGGGTTCGAAGTGAAGCCTAATATTTCTTTGAGCCAGTACTTCAATTTGCGCGTGAATTCGGCGTCGCAGGGAATCCCCCTGGATCTTCCAATCACCATGAAGCTCTCTGGGCCAGCCAATGGTGGAACCCCTATGTACCCATGGGAGTACAAGAATTTGCAGCCGCGTTTTGGTGTGGCGTGGTCGCCGAGCTTCAGCACGGGGCTCCTAAAGGGGGTATTTGGTGGAGCTGGCAAGACCGTGCTCCGCGGCGGCTTTTCGGTGTTCAGCGATTACTACGGCGAGGCGCTCGCGACGTCATTCGATCTAAACAATACGCTGGGTTTCTCCTCAAGCGACCAGATCCCAGTGAACACATACAACATTACGACAAAGGTGGCACCAGCATTCACTGGCTACGGCCAGAATATTCGTTCGCTTCCCAATCTGTCCTTCAGCAACACGATCAGCTTCCCGCAACTGAAGCCATCCGACATGGGCGAGCGCATCGAATCGTCGCTGGACTCGGACCTCCACACTCCGCGGGCCTACGCGTTGAGCCTTACGGTCGAGCGGCAGTTGCCTGCCAAGCTGTTGTTCCAGCTCTCGTACGCAGGCCGCATTGGGAAAAGCCTGCTTGCGCATAGAGACGCAATGGCGCTGAACGATTTGGTTGACCCTAAGTCCGGGTTGGATTGGTACACGGCCGCGACAATGCTGGAAAAGATCCGCGCCACGCGTCCACCAAGCAACACCGCGGTCACAACCGTTCCTTATTTCGAGAACATTTTCCCGGCTAACCTGCGGGACAGGATGGTGGCGTTCTATGATATATGCCAGCCACCGACGCAGCAAAATCCCAATCCCCCTTGCATCCCTGCGGGTTTCACTCCGACGCAAACCATTTTCTGGATTGCACGCAACTTTTACGGGAATGACTGGACAGACTTGCAAGGCGATATAGACGTCGAGCGCTTCGGCAACGGCGATCCCACGCTGTTCTTTAATCCACAATACGGAGCGCTGTCGGCCTGGAGCACGATCGGCAATTCTTACTATCACGGGATGTCCCTCTCTCTACGGCAACGGACGCATGGAGTGCAGTGGGATTTTAACTATACTTTCTCGCATTCGCTGGATGACTCTTCGGGGCTGCAGACCGACACCGGATTTGGCGGCGCCTCCTTCATTCTCAATCCGATTCGCCAGCACGACTGGTACGCCAATTCTGATTTCGACATCCGCCATCTCATCAACGCCAACGCTGTGTTCGAGCTTCCCTTTGGCCGCGGAAAATGGATCGGCAAGAATGCAGGACATGGTCTGAACGCCCTGATTGGCGGCTACCAGCTCGCTTCGATCTTCCGCTGGAGCACAGGGCTGCCGCTTAGCGCACCGTTCGACGATGCGCGCTGGGCTACAAACTGGAACGTACAGAGCCGGACGGTGCTGACCGTGCCTCTGGACACGTGCGTGACCAAAGGCAACGCAACTACGGCTCCGAAGCTCTTCGGATGCAATACGAAGGCCGCTTATCAGAGCTTCCGGAATGCCTATCCGGGCGAGGGCGGCCAGAGGAATATCTTCCGGGTGCCTGGCGTTTTCCGCTTGGACGCGGGCCTGACGAAATCAATCAACATGCCCTGGAGCGAGAAACAGAATCTGCAGCTCCGCTGGGAAGTCTTTAACGTCACAAACACACAGCACTTTGGCCCCATGGATCTAAGCCGCAGCGGTTATGGGTTGCGACTCGATCCGGCGGTCCGAAACCTGACGCCGCCGACGAATTGGTCAAACTTTACCGACATTCAGGGAGGAAGTCTCAACGGCCGCCGTGAGATGCAGGTGGGGTTGCGGTACTCGTTCTGACAAACTGACTCTTGGCACAGCCGGGGCACGAGCGATCGTGTCCCGGTTTCTTCTCCCCAGCTTCGAGGAGCCTCTTGCATCGAAGTTGGGGCCTACGAATCGACGACTGCGTACGCCTGCATCAAGCCTTCGCCTAGCTCACTCCGCTTGAATTCTTGCACCAGTGAAAGCGCGAATCCAAAAGTATCACTCAACTGCGGATGAGTAGAGTGTCTAGCCGCAGCCTCGGAGCTATGCTAATCTGATAGTCGCGCTTGGGGCGGGAGCATACACCCAAGCGTGTCGGTCGGGGCGTAGCGCAGCCTGGCTAGCGCGTCCCGAATCGGATCGGGAAGGTCAATGGCCTTCGTCGGAACTTTCTGAAACAGTGGTAAGATCTAAGCAGTCGGGGCGTAGCGCAGCCTGGCTAGCGCGCCTGGTTCGGGACCAGGAGGTCGATGGTTCAAATCCATTCGCCCCGACCACTTCTTCTCTTTGCGAATCATTCAGTTAAGCCACAGTCTCTTTCAACATAGTTTTGGGTGCAATGGGTGCAACATCGGAAGTGTTGACTGATTCTGCCGTTGGAAGTTGGAAGCCAAGCCCCACGCTGTCCGCTACCTGCTTGCAGAACTCCGCTTCCTCTTCCATCTTCGAATACAGGTCTCCGACTTCCTGATCGGCATGCCCCATCCAAAACCGTTCGAGGTCTCCGGGAGTGCGATTCTTGCGGAGCCACGTCAGGCGGAATCGCCTGAATCCGTGGAAGCCTTGCTTCTCCAATTGGAGCTTTCTTTCCAGAATGGGATGCAGGCTTCTGCCCAAGACATTCCGTTGGGAGAGCGGCTTTCCGGCACGATTGCAAAACAGAAAGCCGTCGGTGCGATTCCCGACAAACGTCTTGAGCACCTTCGCGAGCTCGCTGCACAGATGAACCTTGCGAACGGCATTCCGCGTTTTTGGAGCTTGCGTGGTGTAACGCCAGACCGATTGCCGGATATCGAGCGTCCGGCAATCCGGAGGAATATGCTTCCCCACTTCGAGCCCGAGCGCTTCACCAATGCGGAGTCCCGTTCCAGCAAGCAGCGCGTAAAGTACGCGCTCGCGTTGGTCGGCACGGGAAATGATGGCACTCACCATCTCCGCCGTGAAGTACGGCCGATGTTGATTCTCGATCTCCGGAATATCCATTTCCTCATCGCTCCACTTCCGCGGAAACAACTCGCGTCCGTTTTCCTTTGCGGATTTCACGACCAATTTGACGAGACCGACGTAGTTCTCGATTGATTTTGGGCTCAAGCCAGCCTCGTGCATTTTTGTGACGAGCGGCTTGACCGTATTGTTGTCCACCTTTGCGAGCGACAGGTTGCCAAGATGCGGAAGAATCCATTTGTCGAGGGCGTAATTCCACGTCGAGACGGTCGCCGGTTTCACCGGCTTCCGCTTCCTTCGCGTGGCGTCCTCGATGAACTTTTTCGCTTGGCTGCGGAAAGTCATCCCGAGGTTTATCGTCTGCACGTTCTCGAAATGCTCTTCCGTGTCCGCCCCGCTCGCTACGATGATTTCCCGTGCCGTCCTTTCCCGTTCCGGTTTCGACATTCTGCCAGGACCGGTTGCCGGGCAAATGCGAATACTCTTGTATGCCCGCTTTTCCCGCCCCGGCATGTCGATACGAAACCGGACGTAATAGCCGTTTCCTTTCTGTTCGATATAGCCGTTCTGACCAGACCGACGAGCCATGGACTTTCTCCTAGCTCGTTGATTCGGTGTCGTTCCAGAAAGAATAGCCCTCGCGGTGCCGCTGGGCAATGACTGAACCGAGCCGAAGACTTCGCCCGCGTTTTCTGGACTGCTACAGGGCATGCCTCAACCCACGGACCGAATTCGTCGATAGCCCGCTTGCATCCGGTTCGAAACCCCGGATAGAGGGCCGGGCAGCGGCTATCCGGGGTTCGCGACTGCCCCGATGAGGACTATTCTGTTCTTCTTGAAGCACATACGCTGGGTGAGCTGTTTCTCTCATTGACATGCTCATCCTTTATTGCCGGTGCCGAACACGAGACGCATGAGCAGATTTGCCGCGTCTCGCACGAGGTTCCTCACGCCCGGCGGCAAGATCTGAAACACGAGCCGCAGACCGAAGATCAAGATGATTATGGCGAAGAGCGCTGCCATGAGGGGGTCCTCCTTGAATAGAAAAAGTACTAAGCCGGAGAGCAGAAACATGAGCGTGGCAACCGCAAGGGCGATGAGATAGGGAGTCGGCGAGAATCCTGCGCCTGATTTCGGCTCCAGCGGTTGGCCGCACTCGCCGCAGAACGAGAGTCGGGGGTCGACGGGATTCGTGTGTCCGCGAGTACATAACCTGCCATCGAGACCCGCGCCACAGTGGCGACAGCGCGAGGGCCAATCGGTATTCACCTTGCCGCAGTTCTTGCACCAGCGCATAAGGTCCTCACGCCTCGACAAGCTTGATGGGCGTATTGCCGCGAGTCCCAAGCCAGACGGAATCGAAGAAGCGCTCTGCATTGACCGTACGCATCTCCCCGAAAAGGAAGAGGTGTCCTGCCGCCGCTGCGATTTCCCGCAAGTGATCCAACCGATGAGCACTCTTCGCCAATACGCATACCCGAAAGGCTCGAAAACCGAACCGTTCCTGATGCAAACCGGACTCGGCATATTCGATATATCGGAGCACCTTTGACCGCCACTCACGAAGACCTTCATGGTGGAGATCGACTTCCACGACGCAGTTGAAGCGTTTGCCGGATTCCGCCCATGCGAACCAGCCGTCAGGGACGAGCGTTTGGTCAGAAAATATCTGCCGAAGCTCCGGCTCGCTGCGGAAGGAAGACGATGTCGCGTGTTCCGCCATACGCACGGCGGTCAGGAAATCCACGATGACCTGATTGGCCGCGAGAACGTGCTCAACTTGCCGCAGGTCCCAGCGGGATATCTGGCGCAGATGCGCGCTGAGAATCTCCGGAACGATTTCGATTGCATCTCCGCTAGCTCTTCCCAAAAAGTACAAAGCTTGAGCACTGCCCTGGCCGGGATAGACGGGAAGCAGTTTTCGGGAAAGAAGCCGCGCATGAACCAAACTCGCGAGACGGGTGTTGGCCCTCGTGAGCGAGCCAAATGGGGCGAGTGCCATGATTTGATCGCGACCCAGCAAACGGAAGCGTGAGACAAGGTCGATCACGCGCCGGTCGCGTTCAGTGAGCACGATCTTGTCCGGAGCCCCCATCTCAATCCTCGTATCCTTCCGGGAGTTCGTTCTTCTTGCTTTTCACGGACGGAGCAGGAGCGGCTTTCGAGCGATGACTAGCTTCAGGCGGAGACAATCGAACAAGCCGTTCTTTGATTTCCGCGTCGACCTCCGTGCGCGTCTTGCCGAGTCGCATGCAGATTTCGCGTCCTTGCGCCACGGAGTGAAGAGTCACTTTCACGGACGGGCGTGCGACGCGAAGCAAATGAGTCGGCTCGCCGCGAACCTTCACGATAGCCTGACCGGTAGGAAGTTCCGGCAGGAGCTCAGTGACGAGATTTCCTTCGGGCTGTCCGAATTCGCGGCCGAGGAACGCAGCGTCACTTGCGCTTGCCGCAAAGGAAATGAAGCGAGCACAGTTGCCGAAGATGGCGGCTTTGAGCTCAGGAGAGAGTTGCAGGTGCTGGGTCGCGAGATAGACCGAACATCCGAACTTGCGGAAACTCCGCAGGTAGTCATCGAGCGCGTCGAGCGCAAACATCTCCTGGAATTCATCGAGGAAGACGGCATACGGGGCTGCATTCCGATCACGGCGATACACTGCCGCCTTGAGCTTGGCGACGAGGAGCGCAGCCAAGAGGTAATTGTTCCCTCGGAGACTCCCTGCCGATAGATTCGCAATGATACTCTGGCCGCTTGCGAGCGCTCGGTCGAAGTCGAGCGTGCTCTGCTGCTGACCGACGACATACCGCAGCGTCGGGTCTTGGAAGATGGAAAGTTTGTTGAGCACGGTCTCGGACACGAGCGAACGCTGTGAAGGCGACAGCCGTTCGAACCGCAACGCCCAGAATTCCCGGACATCGGAAAGAGAAACGTTTTGGAGGACGGCACGGCGAAACTCAGGCCGCGAGATGAAGGCGGTCGCTTCAAGCAGCGTGAGTTTCGTCTCCGCCAGGGCAAGCAGAGTCATGCGAAGAAGCTCTTCAAGTCGCGGCCCCCAGGCGTCTGGCCAAAGCCGCAAGTGAAATATGCCGACAAGCTCCTGGACAAGCTGGTAAGGTGACTCGCCTTTCGATTCCAATGGATTCCAACCGACGACCGGGTCAGACCAAGGTTCGAAGAGGACGATTTGTCGCTTTTCTTCATTGCTTGCCAGCAGAGAGACCAAGCACTCCGTGGCATGCCCATGGAAATCGATGAAGAGGAACGGAACGCGATTGCGAAAATGCTCTGCCATCGCTTGCAGCAAAAACGTGGTCTTGCCGGTTCCCGTGCGGCCGGATATGAATGTGTGCTGCGTCGGCTCGGTGGGCAGGCAGAAGTGTTTCCGCGTGCGCCCGATGAGAGTCTCGGCGCAGCCAAAAAAGAGCCCCGTAACTTTCTCGGGCGGCTCTTGCCGACGGCGGTTGAGGGCGTGAACGAGAAGTCTTTCCAGGTTCATCTTCATTCCTCGTTTGCGACCGACGCATCACGGAGAGCGGAATACTTTTTGAGGTTCGCTCCGGCCTTGTGGAAATAGGATTCCCAGAAGCCGCGGAGACTGTTCCAATAGGCGAATGACTTGCCAGCGCCGTCCACGCCCAGGGCGTACACCTCGACGCCTTGAAGGCGAGCGAGCAGCCCGCGCTTCTCGACACTCGGGAGTACCTGGGCAAGCGAGATCGTTTTCGCCCGTTCAAAGTCCTGATCGTCAGTGGACTCTCGCATGTCAGAGAAGAGGACAAAGACCTTTCGTCCCGGTGATTGCCGCAGAATGTCGGCCCCAAGGATCAAGGCACCGAAGATATCGGTGCGCAGAATTGAATGCTGCGAGGACAGAGCCACCCTCCGCAATTCAGAGGCCGCTTGGGTTTTGGCAATGGCGATGCGGTCCAGAAACTGGAGTGGACCCTTATCACGCGGCAATTCGCGTCGGAGCAATATGAAAGGTTGTGAAAAGCTGCGATCTGTAATTGCGAGAACTGTGATCTCGGTACCGGGCGGCAATTGCGAGACGAGAGCACAAGCCGCCTCGACGTTTTTCTCGAAGTCCGTTTTGCCGTCGTATCCCTTTCCGGCAACTGATTGCGTGAAATCTAGGGCAATTACAACGCTCGCGCGGTCATTTGCCGCCGACCGTGAGCCAACAGTCCGAGCAGATGAGGAGTTACTCCCACCGAAGACCAAGAACGCGAACAAAATGATGAAATGCAACAGCCCACTTCTCTTAATTCGCTCAAAGAGGCCTAGGTGGAAATTCCGCCAGAACTCAGCTTCATTGATAACGGGATCGTTTTCGAGATGCGTCACGGATCGGATGATGGACACCATCTCGCCCTCGACGTGAGCCAGCTCTTCTCTTGCGTGTGCTGCATGCTTATAACCGCCGAGGTCAAGCTTTCCCGCTTCGAACATTGCAACGCCGCTGCCGAGTTCCATGGCAACAGCCAACAGGGCCATGAATACTTGCAGTTTCCAGATTGCGTGAGAATAAAAGGCAGTAGCAGCAGCCGCGTCTGGTGCCGCTCCTGCGGCGCTCTTCAGATAGAAGGCTAGAATGTCACCGCGGAGAAAGGCCATTATCAAAATGCCTGTCATGCTTGCAAGAAGGGCGATCACGCACACGCTCTTCAAAAGGGCATTGCAACTGACTTCCGCGAGGGTCCGGTCAGTCCAGAACGTGGCTACACAGGCGACGCCAAAGCAAAGAACCCAGGCCTCCCAGCCTAAGCCGAACGGAGCGATGGCAAGATGAGCGAAGAAAATTCCAGCGAGAATCAAGGTGAGTGCGAAGCCCCGGTAATACCAGCGCTTGTGGCCGGTGTTCGGCGAATCGTCACCCGGAGCGAGTCTCAGTGTTTCGAGAAGCTCCGTCCGCCGTCTAAATAGACAGTCATAGCGCGCCTTGAGCGCGGTGATTTCCGATAGATTGGATTTCTCGCGCCGGGTCTTTTCCCAAGCAATGACTTCGTGCGCTTGGTCCTTCGCTTTGTCGAAGGCATCCTGACCAAGTTGGTGGGCTAGCGCTTCAAGAAGAATCTCCGATGTGTGTGTTCCGTTTGAGTTCGAGTTCATGCGCGTCTCCTCGTGGATCTCGCCTTTTGACGGTAGGCCCGCATATAGTTGCGGTAATATGCGCGGCGCTCTTCGTCAGTTTTGTGCTTCCAATTGTCGAGCCAGTACGGTTGGCCGAGTTGGTTCCAAATCCGACGTTGACGGCGCTTCCAAATTGCGCTCGCGTTTGCACCACAAGGGACGCAGTATTTCTTGCGGGTGGGAGAAACGATACGAATTCGACAGTTAGAACAGAGCATGGCGCCCCTCCGGGTCGAAAGACCCCTGGGCACATCAGTTAAGGTTCAATTTGCTCTGAAAAATCTGTCGAAAATATGAGGTTCGATAGGACGAACCGAATGAAACCAGTTTGGGTGAGTCTATGGCGGAAGTCAATACTGTTAAAAGGAAAAAAGAGCCCATCACATCGATGGGCTCTTGAAATGGTTCGCTCGCGCCTCAAGGCGAGAGCGAAACTAGACGGAACCTCCTATCCAGTCTTCCCTGTCTGCTCCTCCCCAGTCGTCGTCATCCCAGGGATTTGTTTCGTTGGAGCTCTGACGCTGCTCAAAATCGGTTAACAGGATACCGACTTCGCGGGCGTGGTCGTCCACCCAACGTCGGCAGTTGTGGGGGCACTGTTCAAGGTGATGGTCGAACGCTTCCATCATCTCGGGCTCCAAAGCCTTGTGATAGTAGAGACTGGCGAGCAGTTCCACGCTCTCGCAGTCTACGGTGAGGCAGGTCGCCATGTGAAACCTCCTTATTAACTACCTATGTCTATTATATTACAGTATGTATCTATTGTCAACGGGTGGCCACATGCTTCTGGCACCTAGAACCTCGATTTCCGTGCCTCACGCTCTCTACGTTCATTCATTCCCGCCGCCAATTTAGACACATCAAATTTGTCCATCTGCAATACGTCTTCCATTCGGACCCACTGGCCCTTCAGATGCTCCAGCTGGGGTTTGACCAGTTGGTTCTCGAAGAACCAGTATTGGTACTGAATTCCACGTAATTCATTCAAGCGGTCCAATACCTCTAGATAACCTGCATCTCCTGAGACAATGATGTAGAAGGGGGTTTTCTTCTGTGCTGCCGCGATCTGTGTAATTTGTGCGAAGATTTCATGGTCTACGGCTTGCGACTGTTTCCCTGGGGCGACGCGTGCCCTGTCCGGCTTGATACGAAATTCGCCGTAAACCTCGTCGTGCGCGTGAGGGAAATGTCTTCCCCAGTACGCGTATGCACGACAAAAGTTGAACTCCCGCACGCCAACGTATGTTTCCCACCCATATTGCAATTGTTGAACTACATGGCGCATCAAAAGCCTGTGCTCCTCCTGGTATGCCCCGAGCTTGACCATGTACATCGGTCTTCCTTTGTCAGAGCCGTCTGGTTTTGGTCGGCGAAGTTTTTCGTACGCAAACATATTGAATTCCAGGCTATCGTCACGATGATTACGGAGGGCTGTCCATTTGTCGAAAATCCAGTCATAGAGGGCGGAGAAAAAGTTCTCGTGGTCGACCAGAAAAGCAAAATAAAAACACTCTTTGCGACTGGCTATATCTACGGCAAGAGGTGAAATCGGGAGCGCAGCTCGGGTGGAAAGAACGATGCCTTCAACTCTATCGAGCGCCGTTCCTACACTTATATCCGCTCCCGCTATATCATTGCCTTCTGCAAAATCTTTGTGGGGTCCCGACAAATATTCCCGGCGAACTTCCGCAATTTCGTCTAATGCTCTTCCGAAATGCACAAACTTCTCGGCCGCAAGCATACTTACCGCTGCCCTGCTCAGTTCGCGCCCGATTCGCGACAGGGAACATACCTCCTCGAATTCCATGAACGTAAACAGTTGCATGAATCTTATTGCCTCACGTCCCATTGAGCCGAAAGCTTCCAGCAGCATCCTCGGTAAGAATTGTTTGAGGTCAAGCATCGCTTTTCGCAGATTGACGTTAAGTTGCTCCATCCGTTCACGAGCCTCTGGACTGTCCCACTTCTCATCTGTGTCCCATGTACCGATATCCTCAAAAAGGTTGTCGATCTCTTCAATGAGAGCTCCAGGAGCGACACTCAAGAGGACCGACAGGTGTGTGTGTAGGCACTCGATTGGGAGTTGAATCGAAAGGTGACGGTTCCAAGCTTGCGTAGGGATATGTGCCGCGAGGAGAGCTCTGCATACCTCTTTCCGGTCTGCACCGTTGTCCGGAAGAAGTGAGTTCCGATCCCAGCAGCGCTCCAGGAATAAGAACCACAGGCCATAGTCAGACTTCGAGGGACACGCACTTTCGCCACAGTAGAGCAGCAAGGCATCCCTCATGAGTAGCGTAGCTTGAGGCGGGCACTTCCGATCTTCCAGTTGGGCACGAAGAAACCGAATACATTTAAGCAAGCGTTCCAGCTTTTCCTGCCGATCATTCGTCAACAAGTTAGTCCAGCTGTAATCCTGCTCACGCGGTTTGGAACGGGTTTGCCAGTTCACAAGATACGACTCACCAGGACCCGCTGCTTCCCGTAAAAGCGAGCTCCACTCTCCGATAACCTCACGACACTCATCTAACGAACTGCAATCCACTCCAACGCTGAGGCTCTGCAAGTCTCGTTCGATTTGTTCCGGGAAGCCGTAACTGAGATGTTCAACATCCTCTAGTGTCGGAATACTCGGCCTCTTGAAGAGCCAGCTTTCTAGCCGGTCTGGGATCTTCAGATGTGAACAGAGGGCTTCCACAGGACCGCTTTGTACACCCGAGCTTCTTGTTCGTCAATACTATGCGAGTTCCGATTCAGGAACTAACCTGGATAGGCATACCCGGCGGCTCGCTTCCCGTTCTGAACAAAATACGCGACGCCCACCGCAGTCGCATCGAAAATGCCCATCCGGTAGTCCTCGCTCTGCCAACACTTTCGCTTGGGCGGCAGCCTTGAGGCGAGCGCAGGAAACTGCTTCGCCAGGACCGAGGCGACCTCGTACTTGTTGCTCTCGAAGCCCACGAATGCTCTATTCACCTCTCGGGGGGTTATGAATCTGAGGGGAATCCTTCGGCTGCGCACTTGCCTCTCTATAATATAGAGCAGCTTCGGCTTCTTCGTGCTTCCTATTCCGCGTTCCCTTATCACGACTGCCGATGGAGTGAATTCGTCGAGCAGCGAAAGAAGCTTGGTCGTTGCCGGCGTCTTCACTGCATTAGCTCTGGAGCGAAAACTTCTTACGCCCCAGTCGAGGATTTCATTTGGACCCTCGAACACGATAAAGCCAAAGTTCCGCGAACGCACATCAAGAGCAATGACGCGCTTCTCACCGCCGAAATCAGTCATAGCGGCGAAGAGCTTTGGTTTGCGACGAAAGGCGTTTCTCGATCAGTGAGCCAGCGTACTTTGTGCGCGGCAATCTGCGCTTTGCTGCCTTTCAGAGTGTTGGTTCGGAGCTTTGAAAATAGTTCCCTTCGTCGCTTCTCAATATCCTTTCCAATGGAATCCCGAACACCGGCAAAGAGTTCTGCAATAGGAACTCCGAAAATGAGTTCACAAGCGAGCGCGGTTTCAATCGATGGCAATCTTCGGCGTTTCTCGTACCGAGAGACCTGGGCACCGTTCATGCGTCCCAGGAGGAATGCGACCTCGTTCTGGCTGAGGCCGGATTTTCTGCGTTGTGCTCGAAGATAATTGGGGAGCCGTTGAGTGGTCACTTGCGATTGGTGCGCTCTTTTGATTTTCGACTGTGTGTTCCAGCCTAGAGAAGAAACAGCCACATCGAAAGAAGTGCGACCTTGCCGCAAAGTGCAAACACGGCACCGACCTCATACTTCAGCCTGATTGTTCGGCTCATTCTCCGTATCAAAGCCCCTGCCTCATGAAACCATCATGAGGAACAGATGAAATCTTTCTAAAGAAAAGTTAATGAAATTCTAAAGTCTGACATTTACACGGATAATTTGCATTTCCTGACTGCCAAAAAACCATTCATCTGCAACGCTTCGCAGCCGAAGATAAAATCTTTTTAAAGAAAAGTTAAAATCTTTCTAAAGTCCTTCTTTCACTGGGGATAAGTGCCCTTGCGGCGAGTCTGTATATTCCCTATCGTTAATCCAACATGATGTTGCGACGATTTCTTCCGAATCAAAAAGTATTCTTCCTTGCGACCTCCATCCTGCTCCTCGGCGGCATTATTTTCTTCTTGCAGCAAGCGCAAGTGAACTCCGCATCAACCCCATCGGACATCGCTGGCCGCGATGCGAAGCGAATCAGCGACTTGAATCAGATACAAAGCGCTTTGGCGGCCTATTTCAATAAATGTGGTTACTATCCTGGCGGTGCTAACCTCACGGCCCCGTGTTCAGTTCCGCCGACGATACTTACGTGCCCCACCGCTAGCAATACGTGCTTCGTCCCCGGCGGCGCTGTCTATAACGCTCTCGTGAACAGCAAAGTCGGGATTTCGAGTGTTCCGAACGACCCCAACTCCAATGCGAATTATTTATACGGCACGAACGACGCCGATACGGGCTATGTGCTGGGCGCAAGGCTCGAAGATCCGACGAATCCATCGCTCACCCAATCCGTCCACGGGATCGTAAACGGCCTGAACTGCTCTGGCTCCGTATACTGCGTTCAAGTATCGAAATAAAATGAAAAGATTCCCCCTAACTCACAAATTCATTTTCCTTGCGGCTGTCGCTCTTTTGCTTGCAACATCGTTTTTCTTCTTGCCGCACACGCATGCGAATCCTGATGTGAGCGCAAACGTGGCCCCGATTCAAAGCAAGGGATTGCTCCTGGATTCTTCTTTTGACGGGAACAAAGCGACGGTAGAGACGGTGAAATTATCAGCAAACGCTTCGCAAATCATTTCTGATTTCGGAAATAATATAGCTAAAAATTCCACCAAGGAACTTTATCTTTCACCCGACAGAAAATTGATTGCAATTACATTCGATCCAATTGGAGAAGAGTCGGGGTCCTTTACTTACATTTCCGATATAAATGGCACGCAAGTAACATCTGTTTACTCTGGCAGATTTGTTTCATGGGCACCGGATAGCAGCAAGGCGTTGTTGTATCTCGCCCCGATGGGGGCTCCGTGGATTAGAAGAATCTATGCACTCGATGTGCAAGGCAAATATTATGATATAGGACTTCCTAACGGCACTATCAACGCCGATATTTCTCCTGTCGATGGAAGCACGCTCTATTCCCTAACGAGCGGCGGTACCGATAACTCAACAATATTCGTTCGCGATCCGCAAGGGAACGATAAATCGTTGGTAAAAGGCGATAGCAATGTTCTTACGTGGGTCCGTTGGTCGCCAGGGGGAGATAAGATTGCATTTCTCAAATCCGATCTTTATATAACTTCCGGTCAGGAATCGATATGGATCATGAATTCAGATGGGTCGGGGCAAGAAAAAGCATCAGATGTCATTTGGAACTATCCTCCGGTGTGGTCGCCCGACGGAACAAGGATCGCTTTTTCGAACTCGGGAGACATTTGGGAATACGATGCAGTCGAAAAATCTCTCAAGAATGTAACGAATTTGAAGGAAGGAGGGGCAGGACATCCCACTTATTCCGCAGACGGGAAAACGATCGCGTTTTCTTCCGGCGTTTCGGGCGAACAACAAATATGGGCCGCCAAAGATGGCGGCGTGGTTCAGCTAACAACCGGTAGTCAAGAAAAAGATTATCCTATCCTGCCTTAAAATATGAACCAAAAAATCGTACTCAGTCTTTTCATCGTCGCTATAGGCGCAGTTGTTCTCGGGATAGTAGAATTTGTTTCCTTGGAACAATATCAAGCGTTGCCGCCCATTCATCATATGCCTTTTGTTGCGACAACAACGTCGCAAGCCGTTACGCCTCAGCCTATTGCAATAACTCCACCCCAGACCCCAACACCTCTGGCGGGGCCACAAGTAAAATGTAGCGTCTCGCAAGAAAAGATTTCTACCTCGACGTGGAAAACATTCAAAAACCAAAATTGGGAGATTACGTTTCAATATCCTCCGAATTGGGAAATTGACCAAAATAGGTCTGACCTAATATTCGTTTCGGGAGATGGAAATCAATTGGGCATCAGAATGGATGTCAGTGATCATGGTCCCATTCCGACGGGTGCCGAGGAACCTTCTTACTGCCCTCGTACGGTATTTGGTCAACGTGTTGATGTGGGCGAATTTTATTTTTCATCTACACATACTACGTCAACGCGCCTAGTTGGTGTTCAGCAAACCCACTCTTACAGTATCTACTTCGACAGTCCATCATCTACCGCCGACACCACAGGAGCAATTTTTTATACCATTCTTGACACCATGCAGTTTGTGAAAAAATAAAACCTTTTTTAAAAGAATGCTTAAACATCAAAAATTTATTTTCTGGCTCATAGGGGCAGCCAGTTTAATTATCCCCGGAGTTATTTTCGCAGATTACGGGTATTTTACAATGCCAATTGCTGCATCCGATACCAATAGTCCGATTGTTAGCTGGTTTGATCACACTTCACCACTGGAAGGTGATGATACATCGACGGTTTTGACTCGCTATGATGGTGTAAAATTTACGACGAGTACGAGCGTCATGGCATGTGATAAAAATATAGGAAATTGTTATAGCGGGCACAGTGGAATTGATTTTTCAACTCTAGGGGTAGAGGGGAAAAATGTCTTAGCGGCTGCCTCCGGAACCGTGCGACAAGTTCAGTGGCAAGATCCTAACAATACCAGCAGTTCGAGCAATTTCGGCTTTTTCGTGCGGCTGTGGCATCCGCAATATGGCGTTTCAACTCTGTATGGACATACGACGAGCTCAATCACATACGTAACGTCTACGGTTGGACAGAATGCAGTTACGAGGGGACAGGTAATTGCCAAGAGTGGCCAAACCGGATGTTCTACTCCTACTAATTCGTGTCCCCATCTTCACTTCCAGGTCTATAACGCAGATGATACGGTAACCTCTTCTCCTCCGACCAGCGGATTTCATTGGGCCGATTCTGTGGATCCCTATGGCTATTCCGGACCTGGAGGTCTGGCTTCCGATACGTGGCCGAATGAAGCACCGTTTGGATATATGTGGGCATCGAAAGCAGCGACCTCTTCATATGTTACCACCACCACCGGCCTCATGACCGCGAGCACTACGTGGCTGAAGGATCAGATATACATAATTCAAGGAACCCTCACCGTCTCTTCGACTGCGACGCTTACTATCAAACAGGGAGCTGTCGTCAAATTTAATTCTACGACAAGCCAAATGATAGTGGACGGCAAGCTGGATGTACAAGGCACATCAACTGACCCGGTCTACTTCACTTCCATAGAAGATGACTCGGTCGGCGGCGACATGAACGATGACGCCACGGCCACCACTCCTGGTACGGGAAACTGGGACGCTATCACCTTAGATGCGAAATCGACCACCACGATAAAGAATGCAATTATCCGTTACGGCGGGTCAAATGATGGAACTGCCGATGCAGATATCTACATAAACGGCGGCTATCTCTCTGCCACGAGTACCGTGATCGCTTCAAGTAGCTTTTATGGATTGCAGATCGCAAGCGGCACCGTGAAAGTCACGACGAGCACGTTCATTGGTAATCTCTACGACGGATTCAGGCTGTACGGTGCCGCCAACGTGACGGTGACCACCAGTTCATTCGTGAATAACGGCACGGGCTTGAACTCAACGGATGGCGTCGCCCAAGTCGATTATAACGGTGGAGGGACTTTCACCGTATCGGGAAACACGTCCACGGGAAACTATAGGAATGGATTTGTCGTTAGGCTTACGCTTGGCGTAAGTTCGACGTGGAGTAACGATCTGCCATACGTGATTCAGGGCGGTGGAGTTGTTACCGTTCCTGCAGGAAAGACGCTTACGATAAACCCGGGTGCGGTGGTGAAATTTGAACAGTTAGACGGAGCACTGTATGTCAATGGTACGCTGAACGTCAAAGGCACGACATCGACGAATCCGATCTATTTCACTTCGATCAAAGACGATTCTGTGAAGGGCGATACGAACAATGACGGCACGACCACCTCTCCCGGCAACGGAGATTGGACTTACGTTCAGCTGGGTGGAGGATCAAGCAGTACTTTCAATTATGCAAACTTTAGCTACGGTGGCCGTTATGACGCTGTTCTTGGCCGAGCGGACATCTACGTGGCTGGCGGTACGAGTACGATTTGGCATACCTCAATCGCTTCAAGCAGCAACTACGGCCTACAAGTATCAAGCGGCACGGCGACAATGGCGAGCAGCACGCTCCAAGGAGACGGGACTACGAGCACACTTCAGATCGTATTCAACAACACGAACGTGACCTCTTCCGTTACTGCCAAGCAAAATTGGTGGAGTGCATCCTCGGGGCCGTATAACGCATCGTCGCACCCCACGGGAACGACTGATTGGGTGGGAGACTACGTAACGTTTAGTCCGTGGCTCACTTCGAAGCCGTTGTAGGTAAATCCAAAAGGTTTGTGGGGTAAAAAGGATCGGCCAATGCCTCGGCTAGCTCTGGCCGGGGTTTGAGGGCATAAACAGTAGGAATTCATTGTGCTGTGCGAAATTCGTGAAACCCGACTTCCGTATCTCTCGACACTCCGCACTTAGTGGTCGTCGCTGTCCCGCCTGTGCTGCAGCATCTTGTGGATCGCTTCTCGGAAGAGGAGCGGGATTTCTGTCCATCCCCACCAAAGCATGCCAAGAACCATTTGAAGGATGGTAAGAGCAAGCAGCATGTCCGGACTGTGGAGAAAATGCTTGATGAAGAACTCGACGGCGATAATTGAGAAGACTGCGAGTATGAGGCCGGGGACAAGTGAAAGTATGACTAGAAGGCACGTAGCCCAGAACGGGACCTTCGGCTGAGGCGTGGATAGTTCGCGGCTCCCGCATCGCGAACAGGCCTCGGCGGTGCGAGGATTCACATGGAGTTTCGGGCAGAGCTTGATGTTGTAGCTCCTGCCACAAAAATTACAAAACAGAGGCTCACCGATAGTGACGCGATTGCAGTTATAACAATATTTCATAGGGATGTTAGAGAAGCGGCTGGCACTGGTCACCCTCGGCGCGATGCCATACGGGTGACCAGAATCCTTCGCGCTCAAGGGAATCAAATGTGGAAAACCAAAAGACCTTATCGGTGAAACTTGACGTGGCTTTGCGAAGCGAGTGCATCCGGCGCTCGCTGTTCACGACTACAAGCACACGAAAATGCCGCTGGCCGAAGCGCTTTCCGAAGCCACCGGAGATGGCATACCGCAGATAGGTTTCGACCTTTCTTGTCCACACCGAAAGGCTTTCATGCCCGAGATCGACTTCGACGAATGCGGCAAGCGCTTTCTGCGGACTGAGTATTTCGACATAGCCATCGGGAATGAGGCGGGTATCGGGTTCGAGGGGTTCGTAGAAGCTCAGCCACTTCACAAAAGCTGCATCGGGCACCGGGATTGATCGGAACTTCAAGGAGCAATAAATTCCATTGATATAAAGCTGGTGAGTGACAAAGAAATCGGCGACGAGGGCTGTGTCCCGTGCTCTTCTCGGTCCTCGAAATGAAACGTCAACGAGTTTGGCTCCGGTTGGCGACAACGCATAGAGCGCTTTTTGCCCACCGCCGCTCGTCCCCAGAAAAAACCGACGAAGCAATCCTGCTCGCGTGAGGATTAGCAGTCTGCTGTTCACCCGCCTCGTAGATTGAAATCCGGCGACACACTTTGCCTGCTCGCGGTCGATGATGCGCATGATCGAGAGCTCGCGTAACAGGTGCCGGTCTCTTTCCTGAAGCACAAGCCCCCGACGGTTATTCCCAGTCATGGAGCGTGTCGCTGGTGCTTTGGTTCACGACTGTTTGCCGCGAGGCAATCTCCCGTTCGACATCGCTCCGCTTGCGGGCCCACCGCTTCCGGGAACGCCGGTAGAGACCGGAAAAATCGGTCTTGCGGTCGCTCAACGGAGGTACAACCCCTTCCATCCGCCGCTCATATCCCGTCTTTATTACCATGTGCCGACGCGGGAGGTTCTTGAGCAGCTCGGTCAGGCTTTTCCCACCGTCGAGCGCAATTGCGATCTGTTGCGCATCGGGACTCGAAAGTTGGAAGAACATATGCGTCCCCACGGCAAGGATGGCGGACCGCATCTCGGCGGGGTATTGGTCCAGAAACTGATTGGCAGATACGACTGAAACGGCGAACTTGCGGGCTTCGCTCAAGATCGTATCGAGGCCGCTTCCATAGGACACGAGGTTCTGGATTTCATCGCAGTAGAGGGTAAAGAGCTCGCGCTTCTTGCGGGCAAACAGGGCATTCTTGATCATAGTGAGGAACAAGCTTCCGAGCGTCGCTGCTTCTTCGCCGAGCTTTCCCTTATCCAGATTCAAGACGATCCACTGTCCTCGGTCTATTGCATCGAGAACCGAGAACGTCGAATGCTCCTGGCCCACGATATGCCGGAAATGAGGATCGGCGGTGAATGCGGACGTTTTATTGAGGATTGGTTCCCGCATGTTTGCACGCATCGGCTCGCTTGCCTTGTCATAGCGCGATACGAAGTATTGTTTGATCTCCAGATTCGAGACGTGTTCCATGCACTTCGCGCGAAATGCTGCGTGGCTCAAGAGCGGAGCGAGTTCGAGGAGCGTGAGCCCGTTTTCGGCAAGCACATAAAGCGAATTTCGGAGCAACTCATCGGTACGGGCACCGAAGGCTTCAAGATGCCAGCGCTGCTTGAGGATCTTGGCGAATTCAGAAATCTGAACGAAACGGTCGGAGCTATAGCGCTGCTCAAGCGGATTCAGGCCGACGGAGCATTCCATATCAGCCGGTTCGACGACGATCAAGCGATCGCTCAGGTCTCGTCTGAGTATCTTTTCTTCAGCCGCTACTGTCGAAAACAGAAAGGGAGTCAGGTCGCTGTGGAGATCGAAACACGCGAATCCGCGTCCGGCCTGAATGTCTTGCTTCAGGAAGAAACGGAGCAGTGACGACTTGCCGGTGCCGGTCTTGCCCAGCACCGCGATATGTTGTGCACGCCGGTTATTCGGGATCGTGATGTGGCTGCGCGTTGCCTGCCCATCGTAGACTCTGAAACCTAGATCGAGGTCGCGGTACCGCCGCAAACGAGCTTTTCGCGCAGTCCAGTAATTCCGGAGCTTGGCAGCGAATGCTTTGAGTAATCGAAGCATGATGTGGAAGGTGGGCTGGCATGAAAATCGGAGAAGCGAGGGCTTTCGTTGTGTCATGCGCTTCGAGCGAGAGGGTCGTCGAAGCGCAAGAAAAGCATAACAGGCAGAACTTTTCCGAAAAGATGAGCGAGTTTGCCGGGCGCGGCAAAACAGCCCATCTTCAAGCCGGGTTCGTTCGGTAAGATAGAGGAAAAGTTCCTAATCCGTGGATGCTATCTCGTTCGTGAAGTGCTCCAAAAGCTGCTTCAGTATCCCGTCCCAGGTTCGAAGTGCGTCTCGTTGCGGTGCACCAGAATTCACTTTAGGTCGTTTTGCGATCGTATTGAACGGAATTTTCAGCACCACATCTACGTTTTTCCTAACAAACGTAAGGTTCGAAGTGATGCTTTGGAATAAATCGCGCTTTTCCACCGGATCGGCCATTCTGTGTCGGTCTGACAAGGTTTCCAGCAGTTCGAAGAATTCTTGCAGTTGTTTTATGGGCCTTCGGCGGTTTTCCTCCAGCATCCTTAACTTCTCTTCGATTTCCTTCTGTTCCAAAAGAAGCGAGCTCTTTCGCTCCTCAAACATTTGGCGGTCAAAATCACCGTCGAGCAAGGCGTCTGCAAGGCGCTGGCGACGAGCCTTGATTTGATCCAGGCGAAGCTTGCAGCTTTTCAATTCTGCGATCCGGATAGCCTCTGATTCCGCCTGATTTTTCATGAGCCATTGGCGGGCGTAGGTCAATTCCTTTTCGTTGAGTTGAAGGTTTCTGAGTTCTTGTTCCAGGGAACCGGTGACGCGCTCTTCGCGAATTCCAGTCGCCGGACACATTGGAATATGACATCGGTAATATACGTGGCCCTTCTGTAGCTCTCCTGAAAGCGAATACTTGCACTCGGCACAACGAATCATCCGTCGAAACATAAACGAGTGTTGCAGGACGCGATCATTGCATTTTCCTCGGAGAACTCGTTGGACGCGATCAAACAACGCTTTGGCGATGAGAGGCTCGTGATTCCCTTGGAACAGTTGCCCTGTTTTCCTGATCCGCATCAATCCGATGTAAAACGGATTATTCAGAATCACGGAAATCCCGTTTCGGCTGAATTTTCCTCCTTTGCGGTTACGGAGGCCGCGTCGATGCATTTCATCTCTGAGGCCCGTTATTCCATAGCTGCCGCTCGAATATAGCCCGAACATTTGCTTCACGAGAGGGGCCATGACCGGGTCGATTTCTTTCACCTTTGCCTTGCCTTTATCCAGATAACCGACCGGTGCAGGCAGGGGGTAAATCCCTTGTTTCAGCCGTCCATATAAGCCTTTTTTGACTTCATCCCGCAGGGCGCGGATGAAATCGGCAGCGACGACTGCCTGGATGTCAGCAGACAGGCTTCCCCCGCGAGTATTCAAGTCGACGCTCTCGTGTGCAAAATGTACTTCAATACCATGTTCCTTCAGTTCCTGGACTTCGACCCAATCCCGCAGATTTCTGGCGCTGCGATCAATCTTGTGAATGATGACCCCTGCGGCCTTCCCTTTGCGTAGGAGGCGCAGCATCTGAGTAAAGATAGGACGACCGTGCTTTGCCGCTGTTTCTTGCTCTTCGAACCACTGAGTTATTTCAATACCGTTGCGATGGGCATAGCTAGCAATCGCATCTTTCTGTTCCTGTAGCGAGACACCTTTTTCCCCTTGCTTCACCGTCGAGACACGGATGTACGCAAAAAACTGTTTCATGCGTGAAAAAATTTATGAGTAGGATTCGACCTTTACCTTAATCCTAGGAATGCTCGGACGGTATGTCAAAAAGCTCAGGTTTTTCAAGTTTCAGGCGTTCATAAATCCGCCAGACAACGCCAAAATAAGCGTGGAGATTTTCTTCCGCCTCTCTAAGCTGCTCTTCATCAAGCGCGGGATACAAATCTTGAATGCTCAGTTCAGACTTTTCGTTTTTGGGGGGCGTTTGATCTATCCCCGCATACTAGAAGAAAATCGTCCGGCGGAAAGGCTGGCGGCTTTGCTGCGGGCGGCAAAGAGAGTGTCCTAATCGATAAAAAATCGTAGATCCTTTCCGTAAATCTTCGCCAGTTGCCGAAGCTCGACAAAATCGACACGTCTTTCGCCCAGTTCGCACTTTGAGATGAAGGAGCGTGCCTTTCCCAAGCGCTTCGCTACCTCCACTTGGGTAAAACCCGCTTGTTTTCGAGCTTCCACTAAGCGAGCGAGGAAATTCCTGTAGGCTTTTTGGTACGCCTTGTCCTTGGCATTCACACATGAAGGTATATGCAATCCTTGACAGATTCCCCAAAATGGGGAATTCTGTATTTCCCCAAGTTGGGGACTCAGGCGCTGCGGTCATGGAACTTCCCGTGAGCAAGAGTACTCCCTCTCAATTTCTCACATGGCAAGGTTTTCCGTGCGATTTGTATTCCCGGAAACGACAACCGGATCGCGGCTCAGATGGACGCCCTGAAAGGGGATGTAGGCACACAGCGTAGGCATACACCACTTACGTTGCATACCAATGTGATGTGACGTATTAAGGCAGGTAATGGGCGAATGGAAAGCACCGCTAAGTCTCCGAGTCCGGCAAGGTCTCCGCGCCGGTCTTGAAGAGGTCGCTCTACGAGAGAAACGGACACTCGCCAATATGGGAGAGCTGATTCTCGAATGGGGCTTTCAGCAACTCATGGTTGCCGGTTCCACCGAGCGGCTGCTGAAATACAAAATTGGTCCCCCCGTTACTCATCCGAAGCGGCGCTAACTCGGCGGTCAGGAGGCACTCGTGGAAAAAGAAATGAATGTATTGAGCGTGAAGGATGACCGCAAGTTCGAAGTACACTGCCACGCGGGCGAAGCGGGCACGTTATGCGTTGGCACCCAATCTCTTTCAGTGAAAATAGGTCAACGCGTGCGCAGGGAAGGGAACGAGGAAATCTGGCATTCCGTTCTTATTCAATGCCAGGAAGCCGAAAACGGCTCTCTCGCGGTCAAGGTCATCATTTGTCATTTCGATTGGGACGAGCCTCGCCAAATCGCATCGATTCAATCTGCACCGGATCACAAGGGAGACAGTGCCCCGGCGTTAATATGTGATCTGGAGCAAAAAGATCTCTGACCGCGTACCCGTTCACAATTTATGCGGTTCCGTATCACCTTCGGAGGTACAGTCGTGGCATACATCGGAGCCGAAGCAGAGGAGGCAACATCACCGTGATTATCGGAGATCGCCTACGTGAGTTACGCACGGGAAAGAACATTTCACAAGGGGATATTGAAAAACGTACTGGACTGCTTCGATGCTACATTTCCCGCGTTGAAAACGGGCATACTGCCCCCTCTGTCGAGACCCTGGAAAAACTGGCTCGGGCGTTGGAAATCCCTCTGTACCAGTTTTTCTATGACGGGGATGAGCGCCCCCCGGCCCCAATTCTTCCGAAGAGACGATCCGCAGCCGATAACGAGTGGGGAAGTAATGGCAAAGATGCCCGGATGCTCAAGAAGCTTCGCCGCATGCTCGGCGTGGTGGATAAACGTGACCGCCATTTAGTCCTTTTCATGGTTCAAAAGCTGGCCTGGCTCAAAGGCAGTCGGGCGCGTGCCGCTGCTCGGTCTTAACAACCGCATTCGAAGTTTTACTGCGTTCGCCAATAGGCATAGAGCCCCGCAAATGGGGTTCTTTTTTATGCACCTCTGCTCGGACAAATATTTGCCGCTTCCTGCAAGTTCTCACGTCTTTCTGTTTCCTCGCCTTCCGCTACTGTGAAGACAGTTCATAGATCAAGAAGCGGTTCGCGTTCCCGCCAACTCGAACCTTTCCACCGGCCCCTGGGGCGGAGCCACTAGCGCTCCAGATGCCCCGTACATACAAGGGGCCGCTGGAAGGGCTTTGCCCTTCTATCCAGCACATTGAAAAAGGAGAAATTGATTTTTATGGACCAGACCCAATTGCTTGCGCATTGCGGGAGCAACAAGATCACTCGGGAAGAGCTATGCATGGTTCCGGCGCCGGAAGGCACGGAAAGCCATCATCCGCTCGCTCATCACCTCATCGTCGAAGCCCTTGCCGAGACGCTTGCGTTTCGGCATATCGCAGTCGTTCGGGACGAGTACGCCGTGTCCCAAGACGGGATGAAGATGTTCGGCGTCCTCGATCTCGAAACCGCGTTCGAAGGATGCCGGTTCTCGATTCGGTATCCGCAATTCCAACGACAAGTCGATGCGCCTTGCGATGACCGTTGGCTATCGCGTCTTCGTCTGCGACAACATGTCGTTCCAAGGAGACTTCACCCCAGTCCTTGCGAAGCACACGAAACATTTCAGCTTGATCGATGCAATGTCGGTCGGCGTGGATCGCATGCAGCGGAATTTCGATCCGATGCGGCGGCAGATCACGACGTGGAAGGAAAGCCTGCTCTCCGAGGACGAAGCGAAGCTCGTGATTTACGAGGCGTTCGTCGAAGAGGCCCTCGAAGCCCCGAAGCATCTCGCCCGGCGCGTGCACGATCTGTATTTCAATCCGCAGTATGAGGAGTTCGCTCCTCGCACACGATGGAGTCTTGCGAACTCCTTCACTTCCGCATTCAAAGAACTCGATCCCATTCCGCAATTCAAAGCGACGGCAAAGCTCGGTTCGTTTCTCGTGAGCCATTCCAAGGCTCCATCCATGCTGGCTCGGGCTGTAGGCGAGACCTCACGTACTGCCTCCTAGGGTTTATGGAGCTATCGCACATGCTTCGAGCCAGCGCCAATTCAGTTCTACAAGCGGCAGCAAAGAGCCTCGCGTGGGATCTCTTCGCCGCCGCCGCATATTGCCGGACAAGACGCCATGTGAATGTCGAGAAGTTCGAACGTGAATTGCTTTCCGCTGCGCGTCAGTGGAGGACAGTGCACGCAAATCTGAAAGGAAAAAGGAGGAGAAATGGAAAGACCGAACAGCAGTAACCCCTTCTGGCGGCAGGGAGACATCTACTTCGTGAAACTCGACGAGGAGATCGACGCCGCGAGAGCTACACCCGTGAAGAACGGGATCATCGCCAAGGGTGAGACCACGGGACACGCGCACCGCGTGTCGCCATCATCTATCGCCGCAGGAGCCCTGCTCAGCCTCGTCGGACGCTCGATGTTCCTTCGTTCGCCCGAAGCCGGTACCACGATCGTGCATGATGAGCACGGCCCGATTCGAGCTTCCCGCAGGTGCCTACGCCGTCGTTCCCCAGCAGGAATTCGACGGCCTTCGTTGGCAGCAGGTGCTCGACTGAGCCATGCGTGCCATCTCTGCGAATCGCAGAGCCGTCCGCGAAGCGCTCGCCAATGAGGGCTGGCGCTTCGCGCTTGTCGGCTCGATTGAAGAACTCAAGCAACACCAAAAATCCTGCCGCACGCTCAACCTTCCTGTGGGGAGCGAATCGGACGACCGTTCGCGGACTATCCGTGAGCTACTGCTCAGGCGTCTTCCCTGGGAAGTCCGTGGACAGCCGTTCCCGCGATGGCTGAGCTTCATCTCGAAGAGCGCACGGAAGCGACTTCAGCCGAACCTTCCGCTTGCGGCAGAGTTCTGCCTCATCCACGGGTTCGTATTCCTCGTCGGAAACGTCTGGGCGGAACGGCAGGGCGGCATGTGGAGGACGCACCGAGAAAACGGCCCTGCGGTCGTTTGCGGTGACCGCGAACTTTATTATTGGCGCGGCTGGCAAGTTGCGAAGAAAACAGTTCTCGAAAAACCCACGGCAGAACGCATCCTCAAAGAAGAGAATCAAACCGAACGTGAGGTGCTTATCCAGCGGATGGGCGTGGAGAACTTCGTCCGTGAGGCCGAGCTTAAACAGGTAGACTCGTATCGTGAGAGCAGCCTCCTCAAGGTCAATACGGCTGAAACGAGGAGTCGTTATGGAAATGGCGGCTGGACTGAGCAGCCGCTCGCCCTCGCTTTCCTCAAAGTCATCTGTCCTTCAACGCAGAAAGCATATTTCTTGCGTGTCGATCCCGATGCGGAGAACGCAAAGCAGGCACTCGAATCGACCCTGATCGGGTATACCCGCGACTGGGAGCGGGACCTAATGGCGGAAACGTAGATCATTTTGAATTCATCGCTCAACAGAGCCGGCAATAGCTGGCTCTTTTTATTTCTGAACTTGTTTCGTAATTGTTTAAGGGTCTGTTACTATACGTCAACGAAGTATTACTATGTGGGCATTAAATTCGTCATGAAGCGGAAAATACTCGCAGTGGCGCGAGACAACTTCTATCAGTCTTGGTTGCCTCACCGTTCGTGGATATCACAATAACCTCGCCGCCCGACCGGAGTTTGAAGGGAACTACGGATATAACGGCCAAGTTAGGGTTGGGCAGAACAACGAGGAGTATCTCAAAATGGACAAAGGTGCCGCACTCAACAAACGAGTCTGGACGCTTTTTGAACAGGCCGGATTCGATACCACGCCGAACTCGCACAGCGACAAAGAATACGAAGTCCAGTTGTCCTCTTCAAAAAAGATCCCCATAGACCTATACGCGCGCGACCAGCACTTGGGTGTCACGATAGTTGGATCGAACAAGTCGGGAGGTCTCGGCAGATGGACTGAACACGTTACGCACTATAGGGAGCTTGGGCAAAAAGCCGGGGCAGATAAAGTCCTATTTGTCGTGACCGGAACTGAACTCGACAAAGAGGCGAGAGACCATCTGTCACAGATGGGCATGCATTGGTGGACCGAGGACGAACTCTCATACTACGAAGCCGTCGTCGAAGCTATCGGGCCATATGCGAAATACGAGATTATTCATGCGCTAGGGCTTCGGACAAACGAGGAAAAAGAAACTCATCGAGTTCTGGCGCTTCGGCTGCGACAGCCCACAACAAACTCCCAGACCGAACTATTTTTGTTCACGGTCTGCCCTGATTGGCTCCTGAAGACCTGCGTCATCTATCGTAGGGCTATGGGTAACGCCGACGCGTATCAGCGGATGCTCAGGAAAAACAGGCTGCCGCAGATTCGGAAATTCGTTGCTCAGCCGGATTCGATTCTGCCGACGAATCTCATCGTGCATCTCAGCGAGAATGTGACCGTCGATGAAATGAAAATCGATGATTTCCGAGACAAGGCGAATAGGCTCATAACGCTGTCCAGGTCGAAAGATTGCGATCTCGTTACACTCAACATTCCGATGGAATACGCCTCGATGGAGCTAATTGATGGACAGCATCGGCTTTACGGTTTTGTGACCGCCGATGATCCCACCAAGAAGAACTTCAATCTCGTGGTACTTGGAGTGAAACGCTTCGCCCATGAGCAGAAACGGGACACCTTCGTCGCGATCAACGACAATTCGCGGCGAATGGACGCGAATCTCGTCGCCTATCTCAAGTACACAAACATCGATTCGGTTTGCCAAAAGGATAACGAACTTATGGCCATTCGGATCGTTGTCGATCTTAATGGTGCTACTCCTTTCAAGAAGGCAATCAAACTGTTAGATGTGGGTCAGCAGAAAATCACCTTGAAGGGTTTTTCTGGATACGATCTGAAGGGCCTACTTGGACCCCGTGGCCTTCTGCGCAAATATTATCCGGTCAATACTCCAGGGGAATATGTTCGAGTTCTCAGGATGTATTTCGGCACGATTCAAAGCGTTTTCAAAAAGGAATGGAATAACAACGACGAATACATTGTTGCAACGAATCGCGGGATATCAGCCTTCTTGAAGCTTCTCAAATCGATTCTAAAGACCGAGAAGGCCGTTCTCACGCAGAAAACGCTCAATGACTACATGAATGCGCTCAAAGCAGGTTCGCTCGTTTGGGAATTTGAACAGCTCAAGAAGACTTACGTTGGCTCTCAGGGATGGAAGGAGTTTCACCGAGATATGGTCCGAGCTATCAGGAAGAAGTTCCCGGCATTCAAGGAATAATGGAATGGGGCTGAAATCAGGCGAATAGCTGACCTTCCAGCACGATCCGGCGACGACCTGAGAACAGTCCCAGTTCTGCGGGGCGCTGAGCGATTTTGTCGTTGGGTCCAGGAACATAGACCTCTTTGCCGAGCGGACGACGGGGCAATACGCCTTTCGCAACCATCTCTATCCTGTCGGCCGCGATTTTCAGATATTCGGCGGAGAGATCAGAACCCGCAGCGCGTCTCTTATGAACTAACGCCGCACATGCTGCGGAGCCGACCCCAACATACGGGTCGACAATGAGGTCGCCAGGATTCGTGAGGGCAAGCACAAGGCGCTCGATGAGTTCGATTGGGAACTGGCATGGATGGACGGTTTTCTCGATGTGATTGTGCTTCACGTTCGGAATAATCCATACGTCGCCGGGATTCTTCCCAAGCGGATTGCACGAGTATTGTCCAACCTTCGGTCCCTTGAAATATTTCTTTCCTGGATATTTTTGCGGTACGCGGATAGCGTCGAGATTGAAGACGTATTTGTCAGACTTAGTGAACCACAGAATCGTTTCATAGCGACCGGAAAGGCGGTTCTTGCAGTGCAATCCGTGCTCGAAGCACCAAACGATCCGGTTGCGGAGCTTCAAGCCGAGCTCTTTGCAAATTCTATAGATATAGACATCGAGCGGAAAGATCTCGCCGTCTTGCGCGATATGATTCCCTGTTTGCCAGCAGAGGCTTCCATCTTGAGCGAGTATCCGAGCGCTCTCACTCAGGGTTTTCTCTTGCTGCTTGAGGTAGTCTTCAAACTGAAGACGTTTCTCGTATCGCTTACCGATATTGTAAGGAGGAGAAGTTACGACAAGCCGCGTGCTCGCTTTTGGGATCGACCTAAGAAGCCCTAAGCGATCGCCGAGGAAAAGAGATACCTGTGATCGTTCGTCGAACTGCCGCGCAATGGCGATCGGGACTGTTTTCACCATGAAGGATGTTATATGAAATGCGAGGTCAGGTTCAAGAATTAAGGTTGGATTCCCACAACCCAAATGGGAAGCGTGAGGCTCATTTTCGCATAGGGAAGCTCTCGGATGATCCGTTCGTAGTGGGCGACGTTTTCATCGATGGTATTCGCAAATGCCTGCATCGGGGCGACAAGGACCCCGACATCGATGAGGTCGAGGGAATAGGAAACTTGGAATTTGAAAACGTCGGTGTACCAGCGGGCCATGTTTCCGAACTGAACCTCCACTTGTACGCGGCCCTTCTTGAAATCCGCGCGGATATTCGTGACCCCGTCATCCGTAACCAGGGGTTTGGACTCCCATCTGCGATCCTGAAAAAGAGTATCTATGAGCGTATTGAGCGCGAGTTGATCGGTCGTGAATACCATCCTTCGGCCGCCCCGTGTGCGGGTCTTTGGCGGGTTGAGCTGAGGAACGTCGTGGATGGTCGTGAAAACGTTGATGATATCTTGCTTGAGGTCGTTGAAGGCTTGGCTGTCGAGGACTTCAGAGGCGAAGCGGTACGAATAAGAAGTCATCTGCATTACAACTCGAATAATCCACGGTATCGACCCTAATGGGAGCGAAAATACGAAGGAGTGTTGTCGTTTTAATACAGAGGGTTGAATCGCGCTGCCGAACGTGTCGACTCTGATCGGGTACCCACGACTGGGGAATGGGGTCTGGTAAGCGAAACGCAGCTCATTTTTTGAAACCTTCCGTCGAGATTCCCATAGGTTCTTTTACAAACTGAATTCCAAAACTAGGACAAAGTGTACACCTTGGCTCTTTTTCGTCCTCGGGCGGGTAGTGGTGTCATTTGATTTGAGCTTTGGTGGCGGCCTCACCAAAGTGGGCCGCCAGTTGCTCATTCGGGTAGCTGTCTTTCTGCGGAGATCAGTTTCAGCGCATATTGAAAGCCAGGTTTTTTCCCATAGAGCTGCTCCATCTTATACTGCAAATCTCTCAAGCGCCCATCATCGCATGCAGTTGCGCCGTTTCACACGTCTGACCAATGCCTTCTCAAAAAAGCTAGAAAATATGAAAGCTGCGCTTGCCCTACACTTCGCGCACTACAATTTTTGCAGGATTCACCAGACTTTGCGTGTCACGCCTGCGATGGCGAGCGGACTTACAGATCATGTATGGGACCTTGCTGCAATTATTTCGGCGCAGTAGATACGACCGGGTTTTCAGTCGTGTACAAACTGGACTTTGACTTTTGAGGTTTTTCAGCGGGATTATCTACAGCGACAAAAACCGCGCCGGGTTCCATGAAAGTAGGTCTAATCTCTTGAACAATGCCCCATTCCTTCGCTTGCTCTGGAGAGAGAATTGTTTGGGCGATAACAGCACTCTCAATCTCTGTTTGCGTCTTTTTTGAATTCTCCTTTATGACTTGCACCATCACTTGATTCAAACTGTTAATCTGCGCTAACTGAGTCTCCAAGAAAGACCGATCCACTGGAAAGTTTGTGGTAATAGGATTGAGGGCAACACTGTGGATTAAAAAACGAGTTGGAGCAGGAAGCGAATAGCGATGCTTTCCAGCGCAATAAATCAGCATTGCTGCCGAATCTATGTTCCCGGTGTTGAATGTAGTTATCTCTGCCGGGATATTCTTGAGGATGTTATAAGCCGCAAAACCGCTGGCGGGGTCCCCACCCGAAGAAGCGATGGCAATAGTGATTTTCTTCGTTCCGTTTCGCACTTGCGCGTTCACGATGCCAATTAACAAATTTACGGTATCTGGCGTGATGGGCACGATAAAATTGATGATCGCGCGTTCTGGCGGACCCTGCGTCGGTGTTTGGGCGAAGGAACTAGGAGCAAAAAGCGGGGGGAACAAAAAGAGAAACAAGGCGACCCTGTGCAGACATTTCATGGATACCGCCTCCGGGTCTGCAATCTTATACGCCTATATTATGATTCGCGCAAATGCTCATAAAGATGCCAGCATGCTCCGAACGGTCCAAAAGGTTAGCTGTCCGACAGGCCAGATTCAAATGACACCACTACCCTCGGGCGTGAACTTTTGCAGAAATCTCGATGACGGACTACAATCAAGGCACTTACCGCCAGCATAAACCAAACAACTTTTGCTTGCTGTTGTAAGGATGCTGACGCGTGTAACACCTTGCTATGGATACAGTTACAAGAAAAACCGAAATCGGACCGATAGATGGAACGCCGCTAAAGCGGATGTTTTGGTCGATTATCAGCGATTACGATTTGAAGACCGCTTTGTGCGAGCTCGTCGACAATGCGCTCGATATTTGGATGCACAACAAACGAGTCAAACCCCTGAAGGTCGAGATTACGCTCGATATCGCAAGGCAACTAATTTTAGTAAAGGACAACGCCGGAGGACTCAAGCAGGATGAGCTTCGCCTTCTCGTTGCGCCCGGCGGCAGCAGAAATGAGCCGACAGCGGAACTGATCGGAATCTTCGGTGTAGGCAGCAAGCGGGCAGGTATTGCGCTCGGTGAACATGTTGTGATCAAGACAAGATTTCGAGAGGAGCAGTCGTGTCAGATCGACATCACACCGGAGTGGCTGCAAACTGATGACTGGCAGCTTCCCGCATATGCAATCCCTGATATCGAACCGGCCACAACTCAGGTCGATATCTCACACCTGCGAAAGCCGTTTTCTCAACTGGACGTTGACGAGATTCTTGTTCATTTAGGAGAGACGTACGATTGGTTTTTGCGTCAGGGTTGTCGCATCGAGGTCAACGGAGTTTCGGTTGCGCCGCGAAATTTTGAAACCTGGGCTTTCCCTCCGGAGTTTTCCCCGCGTTCGGCTGCTTTCAAAATTGACTTGGGCAGCGGCAAGATTTCCGTCGCGATGACGGCAGGCCTCATCCGGGATCGAATCCCCGAGGAGGACAACTACGGAGTCTACTTCTATTGCAATCACCGGCTCATCGTGAAGGAATTGAAGACGCGAGAGGTAGGATACTTCGTTTCATCGGAAGCGGGCGTGCCCCACCCGGATGCGTCGTTGTGTCGTGTCGTTGTTCGGCTTCAGGGTGCGGCGCAACTCATGCCATGGAACAGCAGCAAAAGTGGCATTAACTTCGGCCATCCCGCATTTCATCAGGTGCGCCCACCGCTGATCAGGCTTGCGAGCCATTTCAGCTCTCTTTCTCGACGCCTGAAAGATGATTGGGATCGAAAAGTGTTTCGCCATACCTCCGGAGAAATCCAGGCACAGGAGATTGACCCGGTCGATATCGTCTCTGGCAGGCGACTGGTTCTCCCGCCCTTGCCGCGTGTAAACAAGCCTCGCGCGGAAAAATTGAAGGCACGCAACAAGAAGCAACTACGCGACAAGCCATGGACGCTCGGCCTCATTGAAGCCGTTGCGGCTGTTGACATCATTACTCGCCAACGTCTTGAAACGAGAAATCGCATCGCCCTGATCCTGCTCGACAGCAACTTCGAGATTGCCTTGAAAGAGTTTATCGTTCACCGCCACGACCTCTTTCCTCCGAAACAGTATAACGACACAGCCATACAAAAGCTTTTTGAAAGGCGTCATCAAGTGATTGATGCAATCACGCAAAAAGTGACTATTCCGGCGAAGCTAATCGACAAGAGCCGACACTACTACGCTCTGCGAAACAAATTAATCCATGAGCGAGCGACCGTCGACATCGCGGACTCGGATGTCGAGAACTATCGATCCACGATCGAAAAAATCTTGGAACTGTTATTCGGACTCAAATTCTCCGATTAGGTTCTCAAAAGATACCAGCCTGATAGTCTCCATGCTCTCTCGATAGATTGTTCGAGCGAGAGTTGTTAGCACTTTACATAAGGCACAATCCAGTTTGCAGTGCGAGGCATCCGCTTGCCAACAAACAATAGACAACCATTGGGTGCACCATTGGGTGCAGGATTCGCAAGAGAGAAGAGGTGGTGCGGCCCCTAAGCGACACCGAATCAACGATATGTGGATTTTGCACTGATGTTTCGGGACCAGGAGGTCGATGGTTCAAATCCATTCGCCCCGACCACTTCTTTTAGGTCCAGCCCGGAGACATGGGTTACACAACGTACCTAAGACATGGGTAACACTTTTGGGCCGAACGGGTTTTCGAGTGGTTCGAGCACTCGCGTCTCCAGATCGAAGTATCCCAGATCATAATCC
>WNGH01002054.1_pt1 | contig 34809 bp, 32 predicted proteins | sample 5400631 | NCBI WGS metagenome assembly WNGH01 (sample SAMN13153373, study PRJNA577476) | soil metagenome | isolation source: 115 cm soil or saprolite under Garry oak tree replicate 1 | place: USA:California | collected 2016-06-15
CCGGCAACCGACCCCGGGCCAGGCAACCCGCCCGGTCCCGACACGGCAGCCGATCCTTGAGCGGCACTTGGGGATTCATCCTTCTCGACCAGCACGCCCATATCCACGAGCCGGTCTTTCAGCGACCGACCTTTCCCCTTCTCTGCCATGCCCCAAGACCTCCCTTCGTTCTGGGCTTGAAGTTGTCGTTGTCCGCGTAATCGTTCAATAGGCAGGCCGTTGCTGCAGCATGGGGCCGGAGGCGCGTCCTGGTGCGACGGCTGACTACGCCCGCTCGAGCCGGGCGCGATCCCACCCGCCGCGGTCGGCCGCGGCCTCGTAGGTGCTCTGGAGGAATTCGAGCAGCGCCCCCTCAGGATCGCGCGCCACCCGCACCGCCTCGTACGGCAGGATCCACTCTCGCATCGCCAGGAGGTAACGAGTCGTGGCCGGGCGCACCGGGGCGTCCGGGCAGCCCGCCGGCTCCGGATAGGCGTAGGCGTAAAACGCGGGCTCCGCCACCGGCCCGGCGACGCTGCCCGGCCACCATCCCGCGCTGATGCACTCGTGGGAGTACGCTTCGCGCGTGACGAAGTCGGCGAGATGTGGTATCCCCCCGGGGTGCCGCGGCGCGGGACGTCCCGAGAAGCGCGTGCACGACAGATCGAAGCCGCCCCACCAGAAGTGCGAGGGGCTCGACTTACCGAGGAAAAGCCCCCGAAACCGCTGCAGCACGCGGTCCGCATGCGTCAGGATCCGCCAGCAACGCTGCGCGGCGTCAGGGTCGTAGGACGCGTGCTCCCGATCGGCGGTGAAGCTGGTCGTGTCCGCCATCTCCTGCGGCACCGGCCAGATCTTCGCCGCGACGCCGAGGGCCGCCAGCATACCCAGGTAATCCTGGTAGAAGTCCGCGACGGATCGCGGAGCGAGGGGGATGCTCCGGGTCGCGCCGTCGCTGGTCCGCGCCACCAGGCGGTGGTCCAGGAAATCGAACTCCAGCTCGACGTTGCCCTTGGCATACGGCATGGGGGAGGTGCCCAGCCCGCGGGCGGTGACGTACAGCGCCACCTGCCACCAGTGATTCTGCATCGGGGCCAGGGCGAGGCGCGTCTTGCCGACGATCTGCGTCCAGCGCTGCAGCGTCGTAAGAGTGTCCGCCCAGTCGCTCAACGGTAACTGGGGCCAAGCTGCCACGTTAGATCGGCCTTTCCGGCATCGCACGCCTCTATGCGCTGCGCGAGAAAGTGCCGCTCCCCGGGGTCGCCCGCCAGTTGGGGCGGAGCGTCTCGAGCGCGCGGGCCAGTGCTTGCGGCCCACGCTCATAGGTGCATATTGAAACACAACTCAGATGCCATGAACCCCGAGGCGCGATGTCGTGCGGCTCGCCAATGCCTCGAGGGGAGCAAATCGCGAAACCGGCTGAGTGGGGGAACCCGCTCGGCCGGTTGTTTTCTTGGCTCATTCCCGCAGTCGCGTTGCAGAGCCCAAGAGGTGGGCCACTCATGAAGGCGAAACTGTCGCTCCTGCCATTGCTGGCGCTGACGTCAACCCGCATCGGTGCGCTCGGCGCTCAGGCATTGCCGACGACCCAGCCGGCGTACCTCACCATCGTGCGTGAAGAAGTGAAGCTGGGTCGCGGCGCCGAGCACACCCGGATCGAGGCCGGCTGGCCCGCGGCGTTTGCGAAAGCCAAGTCGCCCAGCTCCTACCTGGCGCTGGCCTCGCTCACGGGTCAAGACGAGGTCTGGTTCACGATCCCGTTCGCGTCCAATGCCGCCGTCGCGGAGGAGTTCAAGCGTCAAGACGCCGATCCGGTCCTCTCGGCGGAACTGGCACGACTCGCCCGTGCGGACGCCGAGGTGCTCACCGGGCACACCGTCGTGCAAGCGGTCGCGCGGCCCGACCTGACCACCGGAGCGTTCCCAGACGTCGCGAAGCAGCGGTTCTGGCAGATCACGACGTTCCGGGTGAAGCCGGGGCATCGCCCGGACTTTGAGGCGGCGGCGAAGGCGTACGGCGCGGCGGCGCAGCGCGCGGAGCCGAAGACGAGCTACCGGGTCTACGAGCTGATCGCCGGGGCCCCCGGGCCGACTTTCTTCATCTTCTCGTCCGTCGAATCGTACGGCCAGTTCGACGACCTGAAGGCGGCGGGCGACAAGACCGCGCAGGGGCTCACGGCCGAGGAGCGGGCAGCGCTGCAGAAGTTCTCGGCGGAGGGGCTTGTCAGCTCGGAGACCAACCGCTTCCGGCTCGATCCGGCGATGAGCTACGTGTCGCCGGAGACGCGGGCGCAGGATCCCGCGTTCTGGATCCCGAAGAAGCAGGTCGCGCGCGCGACCACGCAACCGTGAGGCGCCGAGGACCCTGGGAGGACACCATGCGCACGACGGCGCTGCTTCGGAAGCGAGCAGAAGGCTGGAAGATCGTGCACTGGCATGAGTCCGACGAGCATTTCGACGCGGTCATGGGCCAGGTGTTTGGAGCGCGCCGTTGACCATGCGACCGCTTCTCGCTCTGGCCACCGTAGCATTCACGACCGTCGCCGCCGCGGCGCAGCAATCGAATCCGCGCCGGGACTCGCTGATCGCGCGCGCCAAGGCGCTTGAGCTCAGCACGCCCTATGTCCCGCCTCCGGGGACCGCCCTCGAGCACCACGCGGCGGGCTTCGCCCAGATCATGTGCTCCGCCGTGTTCATCACCGGTCTCGATCCTGACTTCGCCGCCGAGAACGTGGGTTATTTCACGGCTCCCTACGCCGAGCGGGCGAAGCTGGGTAAGCCAGTCATCGATCGTGTCGGCAAGGCGGTGCACGTCACGCTGCCCAACGGCGTGCGACGCACCGCCAAGTTCGTCGGCGACCAGGGCTGCGTCACACTCCCGCTCGGCCGAAGTTCGCTCAATTACAAGCCGATCCGGGTCGCGAGCGTCCTCCCCGACCCGTCGACCCAGGCATGGCCGATGGGTGACCTCCTGCCGACGGACCCATTAGCCCCCGAGCTCGACACGGCCGCGATACGGGCGGCCGTGGACGCGGCCTTCCAGCCCGCCGCGGGGATGACTGCCGCCTTTGTGGTGACGTGGAAGGGACAGATCATCGGCGAGCGATACGGCGCCGGTATCACGGCGCGCACGCCCCTGGAAAGCTGGTCGATGGGAAAGAGCCTGACGGCCGCACTCCTGGGCATTCTGATCAAACAGGGCGTCTACGCGCTCGAGCAACCGGCGCCGATTCCGGAGTGGCGGGGCGAGAACGATCCGCGCGCCAAGATCCGCATCGCAGATCTCATGCACATGTCGAGCGGCCTCCGGATGCGCGCGCCGCAGGATCCCGACTACGACCCGTCGGGCCCGTATCCCGATCACCTGTATCTCTACACGGGTGCGGTGAACCTATTCCACTACGCCGCGACTCGCCCGCTCCAATGGCCACCGGGCACCGTCGGCCGCTACCACAACACCGACCCGGTGCTGGTCAACTACCTCATCCGTCTGGCCGTCGAGAAGCGTGGAGAGGAGTACCTCTCATTCCCGCGACGGGCGCTGTTGGACAGAATCGGCATCCGCTCCATGGTGATGGAAACCGATCCGTATGGGAATTTCCTGACGCAGGGATACGAGCTGGCGTCCGCCCGCGATTGGGCGCGTCTCGGGAATCTCTATCTGCAGGACGGAGTGTGGCAGGGGGAGCGGATTCTACCGGAGGGCTTCGTGCAGTTCGTGAGCTCCGTGGCTCCCGCTTGGGCCGCCGATCATCGTCCGATCTACGGTGGGTTCTTCTGGATAAATGGAGACACGTTGTTCCCCGCGCCCAAGAGCGCCTACTACATGACCGGTGTCGGAGGGCAGTATACGCTGATCATTCCATCGCACGAGCTGGTCGTGGTTCGTCTGGGGCACTACAAAGGTCAGGCGGCGGGGGTCGAAAGTCTCAAGAACGCTCTGGGGCTTCTCATGAGAGCGGTGCCCAGCAGGCAATAATCGGCGGTTCCTATTCTTCCTCAACAGGAGCTCCGTATGCAACATCACGTGCTCGCCCTCGCTGCAGTGTTTGGCGTCGTCTTGACACCGATGCCCGGAAGCGCACAGCGCGCCGATCTGCGTCGCCTCGTAATCGGGAGATGGGAACTCAATGTGGCGAAGTCGACCTTTCGCCCCGGCCCTCCGCCGAAGAGCTGGACGCGCACGTACGAGGCAAGCGGGGAGAACGTCAAGTACACCGACAGCCTGGTGGATGCCGACGGGAAGGCCGACGTCTCGGAGTGGACCGGCAGCTACGACGGCAAGGATCACCCATTTGCGGGCTCGCCGGACTACGACGCGCAAGCCGTCAAGGCTTCCAATCCGTTCCATGCGACCTTCACACTCAAGAAGGCCGGCAAGGTCGTCGGCAGCGGGACGCGGGTGATCTCCCGGGATGGAAACGTCATGACCATCAGAGTCAAGTTGACCAATGCGAAGGGGCAGACGTTCAACAACATCAGGGTCTTCGAAAAGCGCTAGGGTCCCGTTTGCGTTTTAGGAGGTCGCCAATGAAACGCACACTCGCATTTGCGTTGTTAGTGCTGCTCGCCAGCGGTCGAGCCTGGGCTCAGGCGACAAGTGCGACAGAGCAGGAGATCATCAAACTCGAACAGGCCGTCACGGATGCCCAGTTCAAGAAGGATCGTGCGATGCTGGAGCGACTCCTGGCTGACGACTACCTCTACACGCACTCGAACGGATCGGTGCTGAACAAGGCGCAGGAGATCACCGAGTCGATGTCGAGCGACGTGCAGTGGACGGATTCGAAACTCGCTGATCTCAAAGTCCGAATCTTCGGCGACGCCGCGGTCCTCACGGGACGGCAAACCATTCAGGGCACGGCCAAACCATTCAGGGCACGGCCAAGGGATATGTCCCCGGGCCGCGCCGCATCACTGATATCTTCGTGAAGCGGAACGGTCGGTGGCAGCAGGTGGGGGGCCAAGCCACGCTGGAGCCGACGAAGTGAGGCGCCGCGGCCGTTAGGCTCCGAGCCCCATCCGACGGAGCAGCCGCACGAAGCGCGGGTCGGAGCGGAGGAAGTCCATTTCCGGAGCCTTGTAGATGTCCACGACCCAGCCCGCCCGCTCCGTGATAGCCCGCTCGAGCCACTCGAGAGTGCGGTCACGGTCGCCGAGGCTCGCGTATATGTACGCAATCGGCACTGGAGAGACATATCGCGTCCCGGAGACGGTTACCAGACTGTCGACAATCCTGCGCGCGCCAGATCTGTTCCCAGCGCGCGCGTAGGTTTGGGCAATTCCCGATTGCAGGCGTGGGTCAAGTGGCATCTGGTCAATGGCTCGGCGGTATTCCGCGAGCGCCTCCTCGTACCGGCCGGCTAACATGTGCGCCCTTCCGAGACAGCGGTGACCCGGCCCGAACCCTGGATCGAGCTCAAGAGCTTTCCGACATTCGGGCAGCGCATCGTCGTAACGTCGGGCGCTGATGAGCGTGGAGCCTTGATCGCCGAAGAACACCGGTGTGAGGGGGTCGAGGCTCTGCGCGACTCGCTTTTCCTCCATGGACTCGTCGAATCTGCCGAGCATAGCGAGGTAGACGGCATACTGCCCGCGCACGATGGCAACGTTCCGACCGAGCTGCACGGCGCGCGCAAATTCCTTCCCGGCCCCGGCCCAGTCGAAGTCGTACTCGAAGTGCAGGAAGCCGAGCACCGACCACGCCTCGGCGTTCGACGGGTCGAGCTCCAGCGCCCGCGCCGCCGCCCGTTTGGCCAACGGGAAAAACTGCCGCGATGGGGCATCACCGCCCCCGTGACCCTCAGCGAACAGGCCGTATGCGTTGGCGAGACCCACGTACGCAGGAGCGAACGTCGAGTCCTGTGCGATAGCCTGCTGGAAGTACTCTACGCTCTTGCGTGTCCCCTCCGGCGTGAAGCGGTTCCAGTGATGACGTCCCAGGAGATAGAGATTGTAGGCCTGGAGGTTCGCGGTGGGCCGCCTGCCGATCGCGGCGCTGTCGGCGCCGGTGAGCTTCAGCCGGAGGGCAGCCGTGATCGCACGTGCGATGTCTTCCTGGACGGCAAAAACGTCCCGGAGCTCGCGGTCGTACTCCTCCGACCAGAGCTGGTCTCCGTCGCTGGTGCTGACCAAGCGCGCGTTGACGCGGAGCCTACTGCCCGTCTGGCGCACACTGCCCTCGAGCACCGTTGCTACGCCGAGCTGGCGGCCGATCTCCCGCACGTCGGCATTCCTTCCCTTGAACGCGAACGCCGAAGTACGCGCCGCGACTCTGAGCCCTTCCACCCGGGAGAGCGTCGAAATCAGCTCCTCCGTCATGCCGTCGCTGAAGTACTCATTCGCGGCGTCGCCGCTCATGTTCACGAACGGCAGCGCGGCGACCGATACTGGCTCCCAGTTCAGAGCGGATGCGCGTCGACCGGTCCCGAGACCATGGGTCAGGCCCCACGCTGCCGCCAGGGTGACACCGATCAACGCGGTCAGGACCGCGGGAGATCGCCACAGTGGTGTCGGCCGAGTCGGGTTGGCCGTGAGCGCGGCGACGAACGCCCCCGCGGTGGCGAACCGGTCAGCCGATGCCTTCGCGAGGGCCTGTGTGACAGCGGCTTCCACCGCCGCAGGGACTTGGCGAATGGTGCGCAGGCGCGGGATCGGCTCGCTCAGCCGCTTGGCAATGATTGCCTGAGCGGTCGGCCCGGTGTACGGCGGCTCCCCGGCCAACATCTCGTACAGCACCGAAGCCAGACTGTACTGGTCGCTGCGACCATCCAGCCTGGGCTCGGCGCTCGCCTGCTCGGGGCTCATGTACGCCGGCGTGCCGAGCGACAGTCCCGTCTCGGTGAGCCGCTCCCGCCCCGCCATGCTCACCGCCAGCGCGATCCCGAAGTCCGCCACCATCGGCTCGCCCTGGTGGAGCATGATATTCTCGGGCTTGATATCGCGATGGATGACACCACGGCCGTGCGCGAAGTCGAGGGCCGTGGCGATCGCGCGGGTGAGGCGCAGCGCCTCATCGAGCGGCAGCTGGCCTTCCCGCTCCAGGCGTTGGCGCAGGCTCTCGCCCTCGACATACGGCATCACGTAATAGAGGAACCCGTCCGCTACGCCTGAATCGATGAGCGTCAGGATGTGCGGGTGCTGGAGTTGCCCGGTGACGCGGATCTCGCGCAGGAATCGCTCGGCGCCGAGGACGGCCGCAAGTTCGGGGCGGAGCACCTTGAGCGCGACCAGGCGGTCGTGTTTGAGATCGCGCGCGAGGTACACGGTGGCCATCCCGCCGCGGCCGAGCTCGCGCTCGATCGTGTAACGGCCCGCGAGGGCGGTCTCCAGGCGGCCGACGAGCTCGCTCATCGGGGCTCCGCCGTAACCCGCGCCAGCGCGGCACGCCCTTCCTCCCACCACGGGCGCAGCTCGGGATCGGCGTCGGCCCACCACCGAACGAAGCGCTCGTAATGGAGTCGTGCTTCAGGGCGGTCGCCGCGCGCCTCGGCGATTCGCCCGTGCCAGAACTCCAGCGGCGCCGCGGTGGGCCAGCCGGAGCCGGGGCTCATGCCGCTGACCCACCGAGCGGCAGGGTCCAAGTGCCCGGCCGAGAAGGAGGCGAGCAATGCCTGATAGCGGATTAGGTCTTCAAGGATCAACCGAGCGCCTGAGTAGCATCCGCTCGTGCTAACTGCCGCATCGGCCTGACGGAACAGGGCCTCGGCCCTTCCAGGGTCGCCAGCCCGTTTCGCTGCCGCGAATTGACGCAGCGCGCGAGCTAACCCGCTCGCGCACTCCTTCTCCGGGCCCGCTCTCACCCCCTCCAGACCCGCCACAGCGCGCCGAAAATCCTCCCATTGCCCGCGGCTTGCAGCATAGAGGCCGAATAGGATCTGCCCCCAAGGCCCAGCCTTCGAGCTTGCGCCCAACGCCCCCGCCGCTCTCTCGATGCCAGGGTGCGGGTATCCCTGAAGCTCGCCCTGGACCGTCACGCCTTCCCTCCACTGCGGGGGCCACCCCAGCAGAGCGATGGCGCTATCCCACACGGCGTCCGCCCGACTGATCCAACCCTTATTGGCGTACACCACCGTGATTCCGATATATGCGTTACCTCTGTCCGCCGCGGGGTGACGCCTCTGCCCGACCAGGGCTCGGGCCGCGCGGAGTGTCGGCTCGCTCAGATCCGGTACCCAATTCATTGCGTGCTTCGCGGTGAGCAAGACAAGCGCTTCCCCGGTATCGAGCATGGCCTGGGCCGCATCACGCTCGAGCGCAGTTCCCCAACTCAACGCATACGCGAGCCCAAGTCCGACGGCCTTGGGACTGTCTGGCGCAATGCGTCGCAGTCGGTCGATCAGAGTCCGGGCGGTGGCGCTGTCGCCCTGCAGGAACGCGTACTCCACGAGGTGGAGATAGGCGGGCGAGAACGATGAGTCGAGCGCGATCGCCCGTTGCAACGGCTGCACCATGCTGTCGAGCGGCAGGAACGAGAAATGCCCGAGATGAAAGTACGCGTCCCCCAGGAGGTACCAGGCCTCGGCATCCTCGGGATACCGTGCCACCAGGTCCTGCAGCAGCGTTATCGCATCGGGGCGCCACTCATTGACCGCCGCACTGGCTTTGAGCAGGAGCGCCTCCCGGACGGGGAGCCGACCGGCAAACCGGAGGGCCGCCGAATCGAACGCGCTGAGCTCCGGCGAGTGCGGCGAAGCCGTCCAACCCGTCGCAGCGGAAAGCCGGGACCACGCCAGGGCGAACGTTGAATCCGCCTCGACGGCGCGCTTGAACTCCGCCTCGGCTTGGCGCGGTTGGGCGCGCCGGAAGAATCGCTCACCGGCCAGGAAGGCCTTCAGGGCCACGAGCGAGGTGGTGGTGGGTCGTGTGAGGTCGAACGCGGGCAGCGCTGCCGAGTCGGAGACGAGACCGGCTCGCAACAGCAACACGGTCAACCGGTCGACGAGCGCCGGGACGCTGTCCGCCGAGCCCTCTACCTGCTCAATGCCGAGGTCCGTGCCGCGTCGCAGATCCCTGATGCCGGCGCTGAGCCGTACCGAGCGATTCCCGCCCACGAGCGATCCCGTGAGCGCGAAGCGCGCGCCGACAGCACGAGCCACGCCCAAGGCGGCATCCTGATCGGCGACGTCGGCCCGCCTTCCCACGTCGGCGTTCCATCGGCTGAAGACCGTACGCGGAGGAATGACTCGGACTCCGGGCGCGCCATCCAGGTTGATCGACAGGAGATCGACGAGTCCTTCTCGCCAGACGGCGGAATCGGGACCGGCGACTCGGAAGGGGAGCACGGCCAAGGTGTTGCCGGGCATGGTGGGTGCAGAGTGGCCCCGCGAGATCATCCAGGCAGCCACCGCGATCACGACGCCTGCGCCGGCCGCTACGGACGGCATCCGCCAAGAGCGCCCGCTGGGGACGCCACGAGAAGGCGAGACGCCTGCGAGCGCCGACGCCATCTCAGCAGCGCTGGCGAACCGGTCCGCCGGCGCTCTGGCGAGCGCTTTCTGGAGAGCCTGTGCTACCGCCTCGGAGACCGTGTCTCGCAAGGTGCGTACGTGCGGTATCGGCTCGCTGAACCGCTTGGCGATGATCGCCTGGGCCGTGGGTCCGCTGTACGGCGGCTCGCCCGCCAGCATCTCGTACAGCACGCAGCCGAGGCTGTAGATGTCGCTCCGCCCGTCCAGCTGGTCGGCAGTCGCCTGTTCGGGACTCATATATGTGGCGGTCCCCAGTGTCACGCCGGTCTCCGTCAGGCTCCCGCCTTCGGCCGCCTGTAGCGCCCGCGCGATGCCGAAGTCCGCCACGACCGCTTGGCCCTCTTCCAGCAGGATGTTCTCGGGCTTGATGTCCCGATGGACGATCTGGTGCCGGTGCGCGTAGTCGAGGGCACCGGCTATTTCCCGGGAAAGGCGGAGCGCCTCGTCCACCGGCAACTGCTTCTCCCGATTGAGCCGACTGCGCAGCGACTCCCCCTCGACGTACGGCGTGACGTAGTACAGGAACTCGTCAGCCCGTCCCGAATCGAGCAGCGGGAGAATGTTGGGATGGGTGAGGTGTGCCGTGACCTGGATCTCACGCAGGAATCGCTCTGCACCCACGCTCGCAGCAAGCTCCGAGTGCAGCACCTTGAGCGCGACCGGGCGGTCGTGCTTCAGATCGCGGGCAAGGTAGACTGTGGCCATCCCGCCGCGGCCGAGCTCGCGCTCGATCGTGTAACGGCCCGCGAGGGACGCCCGCACGCGCTCTGAAAGGTCGGCCATGTGGCCCGAGACCTGGCGCACCAACAATACGACAGTGGGAGAGAGCTGGCGAGGGAGCGCCCGGGTGAGCGTAGCGCCGACGAAGTGGGGCCGTCTAGAGCGTCACGGTCTGAGCAGGAGGTCGCGCCGACCCCCCGCCTGCACACGCCTCCATGCGCTGCTCGAGAAAGTGCCGCTCCATGGCGTTGCGCGCCAGGGCGAGCGCGGCCGCGAAGTGCGCGCGGGCCGCGCCGCCCTGCCCGCGCCGCAGCTCCAGCTCGCCGAGCGCCGCGTGGTAGAACGGATAGCCGGCGAGGCGATCACGGTCGGCGATCGCCGCGATCGCCGCGAGCCCGCGCTCGGGGCCGTCGCACTGCGCGACGGCGATGGCACGGTTCAGGGCCACGACCGGGGACGGGCGAATGGCCAGCAGCATGTCGTACAGCGACACGATCTGCTTCCAATTCGTGTCCTCGAGGCGCGACGCGGACGCGTGTACGGCCGCGATGGCGGCCTCGAGGTGATACTCGGTGAGGTCGGGCCCGCCGGCCGAGCGCTCGAGCAGGCGTTGCCCTTCGGCCATCAGCTCGGCATCCCAGCGCGAGCGATCCTGCCCGGCGAGCACGCGAAACTGGCCCGCCGCGTCGAGGCGCGCCGGCAGGCGTGCCGCGTGGAGACACATCATCGCCGCGAGTGCGTACGTGGCCGGCGTGGCCGCCACGGGATGCTCGAGCAGCAAGCCGGTGAGCCGCAGCGCCTCCCGACACAGCTCGGCCCGCACAGCCGCCTCGGGCGACGCGCCGTGATAGCCTTCGTTGAAGAGCAGATAGAGCGCGCGCTGCACCGCCGGGAGCCGTGCGGCGATGTCGGCCGGGTCCGCGATCTCGAACAGCCGCTGCGACTGGGCGAGGACATGCTTGGCGCGGGTGAGACGCTTTTCGACGCCCGCGTGCGTGCTGACGAACGCACCGGCCACCTCGTCGACGCTGAACCCGCACAGAATGTGAAGCATGAGCGCCACCTGCGCCGCTTCGGACAGGCGCGGATGGCAACAGGAGAACATCATGCGCAGCTGATCATCCTTGATGGCGTCTTCGGTATACAGCGGCTCGGCGGTCTCGAGCGCCCGGGCGACCTCGGGGGCGAGCGTGCGCGCGGTCCGCTCGCGCCGCAACACGTCCAGGGCCCGATGCTTGGCGGTCGCCATCAGCCACGCGGACGGATTGTCCGGCACGCCGCGGAACGGCCACACCTCCAAGGCGCGGCAGAAGGCGTCCTGCACGACGTCTTCTGCCAGCGCCAGGTGCTCGACGCCCAAGAGGCGTGTCAGCGTGGCGACCAGCCGCCCCGCTTCCCTTCGGAACAGATGCTCGTGCAGCGCCGTCACATGCCCGTCGGCAGCACGGGACGGACTTCCACCACGCCGCCGCCCTCCAGGATGGGACAGCCCTTCGAGAGCTCCACGGCTTCGGCGAGGTCCCTGGCCTCGATCAGGGTGTAGCCCCCGATGACGTCCTTGGATTCGGCGTAAGGCCCGTCGGTGATGGTGCGCTGCTTGCCCTTGACCAGCTTGCCGGACCGCTCGAGCGGGTGACCGGGGTTCTTGATGTGGCCCTTGTCGGCCAGCTGCTTCATCCAGGCCATCCAGGTCTGCATGCTCTTCTGCAGCTGCTCCGGCGATCCCATCGCGGCGCGACTGGCCTCGTTGGTGCTGCGGTACAGGTAAACGAATTCGCTCATGGTGACTCCTCTCGGGGCTCGCCCCTTTTCGGTCCGGTCGTTCCAGCGGCGCTTCCGACGTTAAGACGTTTCAGGGACGCCGCCGCGGACATCGGTGGAACCCGCAACCTGGCAACAAGATACCCGGCCCGCGGCCCTGGCGAGGGCTTGACGCCCGATGCACCTTACCGCGATGACGACAGCCACTCCCACCTTCCCGTTGACGGCCGGCACCCGCGCCGATCAGGTGTTTCCCACGCTCACCCCGGCGCAGGTCGCGCGCGTCGCCGCGCACGGACGGGTACGCCGCGTCGACCAGGGTGATGTGCTGGTCGAAGCCGGCCAGCAGACGGCGCGCTTCTTCGTGGTGACCGAAGGCCTGATCGAGGTCGTCCGACCGATCGGCGCGGCCGAGGACTCGGTGGCGCTGTTTCGACCGGGGCAGTTCACCGGCGAGGTCAACGTGCTGTCCGGTCGTCGCGGGTTCGGGCGCGTCCGCGCCGCCGAGCCGGGCGAAGTAATCGAAGTCGATCGCGAGAATCTCCTCACGCTCGTGCAGACCGACAGCGAGCTGAGCGAGATTTTGATGCGTGCGTTCCTGTTGCGTCGCGTGCAGCTCATCGCGCGCGGCCTGGGAGACGTCGTGCTGGTGGGTTCGACGCACTGCGCGGGAACGCTGCGCATCAAGGAGTTCCTGACGCGCAACGGCCATCCGCATACGTACCTCGATCTGGACCGTGACGCCGGGGTCCAGGACCTGCTCGATCGCTTCCGGGTCGGCGTCGCCGACATCCCGGTGGTCATCTGCCGCTGCACCGTGGTGCTGCGCAACCCGACCAATCAGCAGATCGCCGAGTGCCTGGGCTTCAACGACGCCATCGATCGCACCCACCTGCGCGACCTGGTCGTCGTCGGCGCGGGACCCGCCGGGCTCGCGGCGGCGGTGTACGCGGCGTCCGAGGGACTGGACGTCCTGGTGCTCGAGTCCACTGCCCCCGGCGGCCAGGCAGGTGCGAGCTCGCGCATCGAGAACTACCTCGGCTTCCCCACCGGGATCTCCGGCCAGGAGCTGGCGGCGCGTGCGTACAACCAGGCGCAAAAGTTCGGGGCCCAGCTGATGGTCGGGAACGACGCCAAGCGCCTCACCTGCGACCGCCAGCCCTACACCATCGAGCTGGACGAGGGCCCGCGTGTGCCGGCGCGGGCGGTGATCATCGCCAGCGGCGCCGAGTATCGCAGGCTGTCGATCTCCAACCTGGCGCAGTTCGAGGGCACGGGCGTGTACTACGCCGCGACGTTCATGGAAGCGCAGCTGTGCGGGGGCGACGAAGTCGTGGTCGTGGGCGGGGGCAACTCGGCGGGCCAGGCCGCGGTGTTTCTCGCACAGACCGCCCGGCGGGTGCACATGCTGGTCCGGTCCAGCGGCCTGGCCGAGACCATGTCGCGCTACCTGATCCGCCGCATCGAGGACCATCCGGCCATCGTCCTGCACGTGCGCACCGAAATCGTCGGACTCGAGGGAGACCATCATCTCGAGCGGGTGACCTGGCGGGACAACCAGTCGGGCCGGGTGGAGACCCTGGACATCCGGCACGTCTTCTCCATGACCGGCGCCATGCCGAGCACGGCGTGGCTCCAGGGGTGCCTCGCGCTCGATGCCGGCGGATTCATCAAGACCGGCCCGGATCTCTCCCCGGAAGACCTGGCCGCCGCGCGCTGGCCGCTGGGCCGGGCCCCGCACCTCCTGGAAACCAGCCTGCCGGGCGTGTTCGCGGTGGGCGACGTGCGCAGCGGCAGCGTCAAGCGGGCGGCCTCCGCCGTCGGGGAGGGATCGATCGCGATCGCCGCCGTCCACCAGGTGCTCCACGAATAACCCGAGGCGACGATGGCCGACACGACCAGCTGCGCGCACCTCGCTGCGATCACCACCGTCCGGCACGGCAAGCGCCGGGAGTGCGCCGAGTGCGTCAAGATCGGCGCGCAGTGGGTGCACCTGCGAACGTGCCAGCAGTGCGGCGCGACGCTGTGCTGTGACAGCTCTCCCAACCAGCATGCCTCCAAGCACGCACGCGCCACCAAACATCCCGTGGTCACCTCGGAGGAGCCGGGGGAGCGGTGGCTGTATTGTTATCCGGACGACACGTTCGCGGAATACTGAGGCGGGAGGAGGATCGGCATGGACGACTCCGAGGAGCGCGCGGAGCGGGCCGCGGCGGCGGCGGAGGTGACGGCCCGGTTGCGGAGCCGCGGGATCACGGTCACGGGCGGCGAGAATCCCGAAGATCTCGTGGACCTGTTGTCGGCCGTGGAGCGGTTCGAGGCGGCAGTGGAGGCGCACGGCGGGGACTTGATGGTCGACGACCTGAAGAGCTCGCGCCCCGACGACAGTCACTTCGTGATGCCCCGGCGCGTGCCACGCGAGGCGGTGCAGGCCTACATCACGCGCATCGACGCCGCGCGGGCCGGCCTGGGGCGCCATCCCCGGCGCCCCGACTAGGGGACGATCACAACGCCCGCACCGCTTGACGGGCGGGGCGTCGCCGCTTATATAACCTAGTAGTTATGAAACACCAGCGCCTCAACGCCACGTTCGCGGCCCTGGCGGATCCCACCCGGCGCGCGATCCTCGCCCGGCTCGCGGCGGGGGAGGCGTCGGTAACCGAGCTGGCGCGACCATTCGCCATGAGTCAACCGGCGATCTCCAAGCACTTGAAGGTCCTCGAGCGCGCGGGCCTGGTGACGCGGGGCCGCGACGCGCAGCGCCGGCCGCGCCGCCTCGAGCCCAGGCCGCTCGCCGACGTCACCCACTGGCTGGAACGCTACCGCCGGCTGTGGGAGGGGAACTACCGGCGCCTCGACGCCCTGCTCGCCGAGCTACAAACCCGGAAGAACCGAGGAACGCACCGATGAGCCCCTTGCACGTCACCGCACCCGGAGAGCGCGACATCGTGATGATGCGCGTCTTCGACGCGCCCCGTACCCTGGTGTTCGACGCCTATACCAAGCCCGAGCTGGTCCGCCGGTGGCTCTTGGGACCGCCTGGCTGGTCCATGCCCGTGTGCGAGATCGACCTGCGGGTGGGCGGCACCTATCGCTACGTGTGGCGACACGATACCAAGGGAACCGAGATGGGGATGGGTGGCGTGTATCGCGAAATCGTTGCGCCCGAGCGTATCGTCTCGACCGAGCGGTTCGATGAGGCGTGGTATCCGGGCGAGGCGGTGGGGACGCTGGTCCTGGTCGAGCGCGGCGGCAAGACGACGCTCACGGTCACGATGCGCTACGAGTCGCGCGCGGCGCGCGACGCGGTCCTCAAGTCCGGCATGGAGAGTGGCGTGGCGGCGAGCTACGACCGTCTGGCAACCATGTTGGCGTCGACACCTTCGTCCATATAGAGGGGCTGCCATGCAGAAGATCGTCCCGTTCCTGTGGTTCAACGGCAACGCCGAAGAGGCCATGAATTTCTACGTTGGGATCTTCAAACGTTCCACAGTCGTGCGCGTGACGCGTTACGGCGATGCCGGGCCGGGGCCGAAGGGGTCGGTCATGTCCTGCAGCTTCCAGCTCGAGGGGCAGGACTTCTACGCCCTGAACGGCGGCCCGCAGTACAGCTTCACGCCGGCCATCTCGCTGTTCGTGAACTGCGAGACGCAGCAGGAGGTGGACGACCTGTGGGACAAGCTGTCCGCCGGCGGATCCAAGGACCAATGCGGCTGGCTCAAGGACAAGTTCGGGCTGTCCTGGCAGATCGTACCCACGGCGCTGGGCAAGCTGCTGGGAGACAAGGATCCCCAGAAGGCGAACCGAGTGATGCAGGCCATGCTGAAGATGAAGAAGCTCGACATCCAAGGCTTGCAGCAGGCCTACGACCGAGGCTGACGCCGCGCCACGAATCCCCGATAGAGCAGCAGGTCGTAAACAATTTTCAACGTGCCGGCGATGAAGAACGGCACGCTGATCAGCGCGGGCCGTGCAAACATCCACCCCGCAAACACCGGAGCGATGGCGGCGCCAGTCGTGCGGGCCACGCCGGTGATCCCGGCCGCCGCCGAGCGCTCCTCGGGACGCACCACCGCCATGACGTATGACTGCCGGGTCGGCACGTCCATCTGGCTGATGCTGAAGCGCGCCAACAGCACCAGGATGGCGAGCGGCAGGGTCGGCATCAGCGTTCGCCCAGAAGAAGATCACGCCGAGCGTCGCGGGGTGCACGCCGAACCGGAGATAGAACCAGTAGGCCGCGAAGCTCTGTACCACGAACCCACCGGCAAAGGAATCGAGCGCGAACAGACCGGACAGCCGCAGTACGACGTCGCTCGAGTGGGCGATACCGAAGCGCGTGGCTATCACTCCCGGCGCAGCCACCTCGGCGGCGGGGGAGAGACGCGTGAACAGCAAGGCCAGTACCGCGCCCAGCGCCGCATAGAGCAACACGACGACCCGATAGCCCGCGAGCGGCATCGACCCGGACGCCTGCAGCGCATGCGCGAGTGCGCCGCCACACAGCGACCCGGAGGCCGTCGCGAACGAGCCCGCGAGCGTGTACCAGGCGAACACCGTGGTTCTGACAGCGGCAGGAACGACCTGCGCGAGCGCGGCCTGCTCGATCGGCAAGAACGGCCCCACTTCGTTCCCACTGGGACTGATGACGCCGATCGTCCCCGCCACGACCAGGACCAGGAAGTTGCGCGTCCACGCGAAGGCCACGCCGGCGGCCGTCATGAGCAGCGCGCCGAGGATCAGCATGCGCCGCCGTCCCAGCCGATCGGCCCGGGTCGTGAGGTAGAGCGAGACCACCGTGTCCCCGACCAGGGTGAGCGTGAGGAGCAAACCGGTCTGCGATGCGCTCAGCCCGAGGCTCGTCAGGTAGACGACGAGGATCACGGCCAGCGCGCCGTAGGCGAACAGGCGCAGCGACCGCGTGAGGAACAACAACCTTCCGTCGTGGCTCAGAGCCGGTAGCCGACCAGCGTCCCCGCCGTGGTCTTGAGGAACAGCATGCCGGCCACGTCATCCACCGCGTACACCGGCTCGCGCTCCTTGCCCAGATCCACGCGCGACCGGGGAAGCCCCGTGTCCTTGTCGATCTGCAGCAGCACGTTGCCGTTCCCGTCGGGCGCGCGCGTCAGCATGAACACCGACCCGGGCACGCTGAGCGACGCCTTGAAGCGCTTGGACGCGAGGCTCGCGGCCTGGTGCGAATACCCCGCCAGCTGGGCGCCGCCCTGCGTGTAGGCCGTTGCCAGCTGCCCGGTGATGCGGCGCGCGCTCGTGTCGGTGGCGTTGCGCGACGCCTGGGCGAACGCATCGCCGTACGCCGACGCGGCCGCACCGTACAGACCGGCGCGTACCGCATTGATCCGATAGAGCGCGCGTAGCAGCCCCGACAGCTGTGGCGCGGGATTGTAGATCTGCTGCTTCACCTGCCCGTCCCGCCCCACGACCACCAAGTTCTGCGGCGAGATGAGGACGAGCCCCGCGGGACGCAACTCCAGCGCCGTCGGATCCTCGCCGCCCTGCAGCTTGATCTCTCCGCCGAGCGCGCGGTAGCTCCCCGCGGCGCGATCGACCGCGTACAGCCGGTGATCGTGGCTCGCAAACACGTACAGCGTCGAGCCTTCGACAACATGGTGCAGCGCATAGCCAGCGGCGTTGTAGTCGTCCGGATTCCCCCCCCACGGCCTGCCGCTTTCGATCGCGTCCTTGAACTTCTGCTCGCCCGTCGCGAGATCGATGATGTTCACCTCGGCGTTCGTCGCCGGGTCGGGCCGCGAAATGTAGAGCAGGCCCGCGGGGGTCAGCTCGGCATAGTCGAGCTGGCCCTTGATCTTCACGTCCTTCTTCAAGCGCACGGTGGCGGTGGCCACGTCCAGCACGTTCACGAAGGTGCGCGACTCGGCGTCGACGGCGAGCACGGCGGAGCCACCGGTGATGAGGGCGTCCGTGACCGTCCCCCGCATGCGCAGCGGCTTGTCGGCGATGGTCGTACCATCGTCGTAGCGGGCCACGTTCAGCCCCGTCTGCACGACACCGTTGACGATGCGCACGTTGCCCGTTGCCTGATTGGCGGGCGGCGACTCCGGCAGGATCATGATGCCGTTGGGATGCTGCACGATGCCGTGCACCCAGCCGTCGATCGTCGCGGGCTTGGCCCAGAGCGCCTGGCCGTCGGCGAGGCGGTAGGCCATGAGGCGGTCGTCGAAGCCCACGTAGATGCGGTCGGTCTTGTCGAGCGACGGAAACAGCCGCACGTGGCGCGCCGGGTTGCCGGCGCGGGCGGTGGGCAGCGTGGCGGACCAGCGCACCGCGCCGCTGCGCGCATCGAGCGCGCGCAGGCCCATCAACGTGTGGACCACGATCATGTCGGGCCCCGCCTGCAGCACCTCCAGCGCCGTGGCCTCGGAGGCGGCGGTCACCAGGCGCTGCATCAGGCCGCCCAGCCCCTTCTTCTGGGGCCCGGTCTGCTCGAACAGCGCCTCGTTGGCCCAGCGCTGATCGCCCGTCACGAGGTCGAATAGCGCCACCACCGGAGGCCCGGCCGCACGCCGCCCGTGGACGAGCAGCGTCCCGCTCTGCGGCAGCACGCGACGGGTGACGATTTGAGCGAGGTTCAGGCGCCGGGAATCGAACACGACCGCCCCGGTCACGGGATCGAATACGATCAGCAGGCCGGGGCGCGCCGCCTCCATGAGCAGGGAGCCCTCGACCATGCGCACGCTGTCGGGCGGCAAGCCGCCGAGCTCGGGCTTTTCCCAGGTGACCTGGCCGCGCTCGATGTCGACTCCGGCGAGCTCGGCGTCGGTCGAGATGAGGAGCGCGCCGGCCGGCGTGACCTGCTGCCAGCGCACGTCCCCCTTCGTCTTGATGGTCCACGCCACCGCCGCGCCGGCGGAGGCTGGCGCCGCTGTCTGTGCGTCGGCCGCGGTGTCGAGCGCGACGGACAGGGAGAGCAGCAACAGGGCGCATCGCAGCGAAAGAGCGACCATGGTCATCCTCCGGTGGCCCCCTATATCCCCCCACGGCGAGGCGGAGCGCAAGCCCGGCTGGCTATCTCCCATCGAGGGGCGACAAATTGGAGCTCGTGAACGTCTCTTCGCGGCAGCGCTATCGCGGCTTCGTCCAGGACTACAAGCGGCGGCGCCTCGACGACGCCGCGGAGCCGGGCGACTCCCAGCGCCCGGCTCGAGGCGAGCGACGGCCCTACGTGCGCGAGTACCTGCGCTGGCTGCGGCCGTATCGCTACGCTGCCATCGCGCTCCTGGTCCTCGCCCTGCTCACCACCGGACTCCAGATGATCGAGCCGCTGTTCATGCGGTTCATCATCGATCGGGTCCTGCTCAAAACGGGGCTCGACACCGCGTCCCGGCTGGCGCGGTTGCAGCTGGCGGGTGCGGCGTTCGTCGCCGTGGTGGTTTTGTCCAACGTGATCGACGCAGTGCGGGACTATCGCCAGCGCTTGCTCAACGTCCGCGTGATGATGTCGCTCCGCCGGTCGCTGTTCGAGCGGCTGCTGCACCTGCCGCTCTCCAGGCTGTGGGAGATGAAGACCGGCGGCATCCTGTCCCGCTTGACGGGTGACGTGGAAACGACGACCGGCCTGCTGCAGATGGCGCTCGTGTCGCCCCTCGTGTCGCTCATCCGTCTGGCCGTGGCCGTCACGGTGCTGCTGGTCCTGAACTGGCGGCTGGCGCTGACGGCGATGGCCGTCGTCCCCGGGGCGATGCTGATCAGTTTCACCGCGGCGCGGCGCATCCGGCCGATCTACCGCTCGCTGCGGCGGGACGTGGAGCACATCGACGGCCGGGTGGGTGAGACGTTCTCGGGAATTCGCATCGTGCGGGCGTTCCGGCGGGAGCTGCAGGAGCTGCTCAACTACATGCGCGGCCGCCACACCGTGCTGCGCAAGGAGCTGTTCGCGCATCGCCGCGAGCTGGTGCTGTGGACGTCCTGGGGTCTGATGCAGGCGGGTGTGAACGTCGTGATCGTGTGGTACGGCGGGTACATGAACATCACTGGCGGGGCCTCGATCGGGGACATCATGGCCTTCCAGTGGTACACGTTTCTGCTGCTGGGCCCGGTGTGGCAGATCGTCAACTCGTTCTCCGAATTGCAGCGCTCGCTCGCGGCGATGGAGCGGGTGTTCGACGTGCTGGCGATGGACGACGACAAACCGGACCGCCCCGGTGCGCAGGACGCGCCGCGCGTGGTGCGCAATATCACCTTCGAGGACGTCGAGTTCGCCTATCGCGAGGGCCAGCCGGTAGTACGTGACTTCAGCGTGGCCGTGCCCGGTGGATACGTGGTCGCCCTGGTGGGCCGCAGCGGCGCCGGGAAGACGACGGTCACGGATCTGGTGGCGCGGTTCCACGACCCCACCAGGGGACGCATCCTGCTCAACGGCATCGACATCAGGGACTTGCGCCTGCGGACGTATCGCGACCTGCTGGCTATCGTCCAGCAAGACGTGTTCTTGTTCGATGGCTCGGTCCGGGAGAACATCGCGTACGGCCGCCGCGACGCGACGGACGCCGAGATCGAGGACGCCGCCCGGCGCGCCAACGCTCACGAATTCATCGTCAAGCTTCCCCACCAGTACGAGACGTCGATTGGCGAGCGGGGCGTCAAGCTGTCGGGCGGTCAGCAGCAGCGCCTGGCCATTGCGCGGGCGATTCTGGCTTCACCGCAGATCCTCATCCTCGACGAAGCGACGAGCAACCTGGACACGGAAAGCGAGCAGCTGATTCAGGCGTCCATGGCCACGCTCCTGGCCGGCCGCACCACGTTCGTGATCGCGCATCGCCTTTCAACCATCCGGCGCGCCGACATGATCCTCTTGATGGACGACGGGCGGGTCACCGAGCGCGGCACCCACGAGGAGCTGATGGCGGCCCGCGGTGCCTATCATGGGATGGTGCTGCGACAGATGGAGGTCGACGATTTACTGCGCGGTCACCCCGCCTTGTGAGGTCGGACCGGAGCGACCGGCCGCAGCTCCGCTCCCCCGCCGCGCGTCTCCAGAAATCCGCGATAGCCGCAGCTGCAGGACTCGATGGTACGGCCCTGACGATCGGTCCCAAACTGCAGCTGCTCGTGGCATCCGGGGCAGCGCGGCGCACCGCCGTCCGTCACCATCCCGGCCCGCCCCAGCTCCCGCCGCGAGCGGTTCACTTGTGCCGGAACGTGATGCGCCCGCGCGTGAGGTCGTACGGCGACACCGCGAGCGTGACGCGGTCTCCCGCGAGCACGCGAATGCGGAACCGCCGCATCTTGCCCGCAATCGTAGCGAGCACGTAGTGGCCGTTCGTCAGCAGCACGCGAAACGTCGTGTTGGGCAGCACGTTCTCGACGACGCCGTCGATCTCGATCGCTTCTTCTTTGGCCATCGGCACTCCTCCGGTTCGCCAAAGCAAAGGCGGGACCGGCGCATGGGCCAAGTCCCGCCTTGACTCTCGCTGGTGCCAACGCTAGTCGGCGGTACCGCCAAAGTCAAACCGGTGTGCGAGGGGGGGGATCGGACGACCGCTCCTCCGCCTCGAGCTCGTTGAGCGCCGTCCCGACCGCGTCCGCGCGGAGCCGCTCGGCGGTGCGGTACACGTCCTGAACGCTCGTGCCCCGCACGACGCGGTATTCCCGAGCGCCCGCGCCACCGCGGGCCACGTACTGCCGCACGTCCCACGGCCCCTTCCCCCCGCAGCGCGGGTAGCAGTCGGCCATCTGGGACAACTCGTCGTCCGAGAGCACCGCACCTCGCAAACCCAGCAGGACGCGCAGGCGACTCTGAAAGTCGTCGGGCGCGAGGGTCATGTCGTTCCTCACCAGGGATATGTACAGGGTTTGAACCGTCGACGATAGCCCGCCGTGCATGGCGGGCGGGGTGTTGCCCGTGTCCGGGCCGGCGTGCAGCTTAATCGCTGACTCGCTCTCCGCTCAGAGGCTCCCATGCGTCACACCGCGCTCGTGTCCTGCGTCGCCTTTCTGCTGGTCGCCCGCGCCGTCATCGCGCCACCGCTCTCCGCGCAAGCCGCGGGCGGCCGGACCGCCGAACAGATCCGGGCGTCCTACGACGCCCATCACGCCGACTTCGACTATCTGCTCGGCGATTGGGCGTTCACCGCGGCGAACCAGCAGTACGGCGCGATGCGCGGGTTCTGGAGCGCCGTGCGCCTCGACGACGGCCAGGTCCTGGACGAGTACCGCATCGTCGGCGACAGCGGCCAGACGTATTACGTGACCAAGACGTTGCGCGCCTATAATGCCGTGCTCGATCGCTGGGAGCTTGTCTCGACCGAGGGGGGAACGGGACTGCAGAACGTCGGCACCGGCCAGCGGGTCGGCTCGGAGATGCACATCGAGCAGAAGTTCGGCGTGATGAGCCCACAGCCATCGCTGTGGCGGATCCGCTACTACGACATCCGGCCCGACCGGTTTTCGTGGAGCGCGGACCGCTCCACGGATGACGGCCGCACGTGGACCACGAGCTTCCAGACGATCGAGGCCCGCCGCATCGGACCACCGCGCTCCTTGGGACCGCTCGCGCCCGCCAGGCGATGAAGGCGCCGCCACGAGCACTGCTCACCCCGCCCGTCGGCGCCCGCGACCATGTCCAGGGACCGGCGGACGCACGCGTGACCCTGGTGGAGTACGGCGACTTCGAGTGTCCGTTTTGCGGCGCCGCCTACCCCGAGCTGAAGCGCGTGCTGCGCGAGCTCGGACCCAAGGTCCGCTTCGTGTTCCGGCACTTTCCGCTGGCCGAAGAGCACCCCCACGCCCCCCAGGCCGCGGAGGCGGCCGAGGCCGCCGCCGCGCAGGGCAAGTTCTGGCAGATGCACGATCTCCTGTATCAGCATCAAGCGGCGCTCGAGGACGAGGACCTGGTGGGGTACGCGCGCGAGCTCGGGATCGATGCCGACCGGGTGATGCGAGAGCTGGTCGAACACACTTACGCCGCGCGCGTGCGCGAGGACTTCCTGAGCGGCGTGCGGAGCGGCGTGAGCGGTACCCCGCGGTTCTTCATCAATGGCCGCCCGCACGAGGAGCCGGGCGATGCGAAAACGCTCGCCGCCGCGCTGCGGCGGGCCCTGTAGAGAGGAAGGCCGGGACCGGGGGTGGAAAACGCGCACCCGAACTGAACATCGGCCTCGCGCCTCCCAGGCGCGCTGACGTCTCGCGTGTTGCGCTACAGCAACACATGTAGCCGCCTGACCCACTTGGTGCGGTCACGCCGGCGGCGCGGCGTGGGCACAGCCGGCGCCTCCAACGTGAGGGCCCGCTTGTTGCTAGCCCCTCATAAGGCTCATGGACATCCCAGGCGTGCCTCCGGTCGTCCTGATCACGGGCGTTCGAGAGCCCTCTTTTGCGCGGGCGGTCGCTGCGAATGGGTATGCCGTGGCCCACCCGCCGACCGCCGCGCTGGCGCTCGAGCGGGCACGGGAGGCTCGGCCGGACCTCATCATCGTCGGACCCGAGCTGCCCGACAGCTCGCCGATCGACGTGTGTCGGTTGTTTCACCATGATCCGCACATCGGCGGGAGCGTGCCGATCCTCATTCTCGCTCCCGATAGGCCGACGCCGCAGCAGAGAGTGACCGCGCTCGAAGTCGGTGCGTGGGACTTTGTCCGCTATCCAGGCGACCTCGACGAGTTGTCGATCAAGCTGCAGAGCTACGTGCAGGCGAAGCGCAACATCGACGCCGCTCTCGCCGACCGACCGGTTGACCCACCCGCGGGACTCCACGATCGTGCCGGCCTGGCGCGGCGGGCGCGGGAACTGGGGGCGCTGATGGGCCGCCAGCACGGGGCGCTGGCTTGCGTCGTGGTCGCGCTGGAGACGGACCGCGCGAACGCAACCGCTGCGGGCGTCGTCGCGCAGGCAGTCCGAGTATCGGACGTCGTCGGGGCGTTGGGTCCGACCGAATTCGCCGTGATCGCACCCGCGACCGACGACGCCGGTGCCGTGAAGCTCGCCCAGCGCATCGGCGCCGTCCTGAGCGGAACGTTCGGCGGCGGAGCGGTAGCGGGTGCTCCGGAGCTGGCGCTCCGGGCCGGCTACGATGCCGTCGGAAACCTCACGTATTCACCAATTGATCCCGTCGCGCTGCTGTTGCGCGCCACCACGGCGCTGCGCAGCGGCAAGCCCGAGCCCGGCTGCCCGTGGGTGCGGCGCCTCGACACGAGCACGGGGACCGATCGAGATGGCGGAAGGACGGCACGCACGACTCCTTCCGGAGTCGCGTCCGATTCGCGGAGATCGAGCTCATGAAGGTCTCGGGTCTCATACTCACCACGCTGGGCGGCGCGGCCGCGGTGGTCATGCTGAGCTGCGGAGCACCGTCGCCGTTGGGCGTTCCGCCGCAGCGCGCGCTGGAGCAGGCACCACTCGGGACCTGGCTGCTCCAAGCCGGCGGCCTCCTCACGTGCTCACCGCTCGCGTACGATTCCGTCACCGAGACGGTTGGACCGGATGGCGGCACGATTGACGTCGGCCCGCACGCCCTGGCCATTCCCGCCGGAGCACTCGCGGTGCCGACGACCATCACCGCGGTGGTACGGTCGGACACCGTGAACGTGGTGCGGTTCCAGCCGCAGGGCCTGCAGTTCGATCGCCCGGCGTCCCTCACGATGAGCTACGCGAACTGCGGTCTGCTCGGATCGCTTGCACCCAAGGAGATTGCTCACACCACGGACGGGCTCGAGATCCTCTCCTACCTGCCCTCGGTCGACGCCCCGGCCGCGCGCACGGTCACGGGCCAGTTGCAGCACTTTTCCGACTATGCCATCGCCTGGTGAGACCCGCCGGGCGCAGCCCTCGCCCGCGGCGCACCGAGCCGCCGACTTGCTCGACGAAGCGCGGGGGCGTGAGCGCGCGGGTTGCATCCCGGAGGCGATTGCGCGCTACGAGTCCGGGATTAGGGCGGCGGAGCAGGAGGGGGCGCGCGCCCTGCTGGCGGAGGCGCTGCGGCGTTTGGCGGTGCTGCGACATCACCGCGGCGAGCCCGCACAGGCGCGCGCGCTCTGCCAGCAGAGCTACGACGTCGCAGGGCAGATCAGCAACGACGTACTCGCGGCGGAGGCGCTCAATACGCTGGGCGGGCTGGACCTCGCGACGGGCTCCTTGGAGGACGCCCGCAGGACGTTCATGCGGGCACTGGAGCTGGGCGGATCGAGCCGGCAGCTGCGCGCGCGGGTCCAGCAGAATCTCGGGATCGTCGCCAACATCCAGGGCGAGCTGAGCGAGGCCCTGGCGCGCTATGAGCGCTCCCTCGCGGCGTACCGTGACTGCGGGGACGAGCATGGGTGCGCCATCGCCTACCACAACCTGGGGATGGTCAGCGCGGACCGCGAGCGGCTCGAGGCTGCGGACTGCTACTTCCGGGAGAGTCGCGCCCTCGCCGAGCGGGTCGGAGACGTCCACCTGCAGGCGCTGTGCCTGGTGAATCACGCGGAAGTAGACGTGGCCCGCCAGCGGTTCGAGAACGCGCGGCAGAGCGCGGAGCATGCGCTGTCGCTGTTCGATCAGCTGGGCGCGCGAGGCGCCAAGGCGGACGCCTACCGGGTGATCGGCATGGTGTATCGCGAGACGGGACGCCTCACCCTCGCCGAGTCACGGCTGCGCGCGGCGATCGAGCTGGCGCGCGACGCGGGCTCGGTCCTCAACGAAGCGGAAGCCTCCCGGGAGCTTGCCCTGCTCTGCCAAGTGATGGGGCGGAACCAGGAAGCGCTCCGCCTGCTCAACAGCGCGCACCGGCTGTTTCGCCGACTGGATGCGCGGGTGGACCTGGTGCACGTGGGCGGGAAGGTGGCGGAGCTCGAAGGCACCTACCTCGCGGTCGTGCGCGCCTGGGGACGCTCGATCGAGTCGAGCGACAGCTACACGTTCGGCCATTGCGAGCGGGTCGCGCAGCATGCGGTCGCCGTGGCGCGGGCCCTGGACCTCGACGAGGCCGAGGAGACGACCGTGCTGCTCGGCGCGTATCTCCACGACCTGGGCAAGGTGCGGATCCCCCACGAGATTCTCCGCAAGCCCGGCCCGCTCAGCGACGAGGAGCGTGCCGTGGTGCAGCTGCACCCGGTCTGGGGAATCGAGTTGCTGGTGAACGTCGACTTCCCCTGGGACCTGAAGCCGATCATCCGCTGGCACCACGAGAAATACGACGGCAGTGGCTATCCCGACCGGCTCGAGGGAGACGAAATCCCGCTCGCCGCCCAGATCGTCGGGATCCTGGACGTCTACGATGCCCTCACCAACCCGCGGGCCTATGCGCCGGCGCTCCCGGTGGCGCAGGCGCTCGCGGAGATGACCGACCACCGGTCCTGGTGGTGTGAGCGGGTCTTCGAGGCCTTCTGGCGCGTCGTGGCCCAGGGAACAGGACACGACGCGACACGGTAGGCCGAGCCGCCGTGCTACGGCCGGAGCTTCAATTCCCCGAGCAGTGCCAGGAATCGCGGATGACTGCGCAGCGGCGCGAACAGAAACGAGCCCTTGATCCCGTAGATCGCGCCGGCACGCTGCGCGAACGCGCGTTCCAGCAGGTCCATGGCCCGCTCGGGCTCGTCCAGTCCCGTGTACACGTAGGCGAGGTGATAGGGTGAGACGTACGTCTCCCGCGCGCGCTCTTCAAGCTGGCGCAGCACGTCCCGCGCCCGGCCGACCTTTCCGGCCAGCGCGTAGGCCTGGCCCAGCTGCGCCAACCACTGCGTGTTCCCCGGTGTGAGCGCGACCGCCCGCTCCAGGTCGGACAACCCCTCGTCCATCATGCCCTGCTTGAAGAGCGCCCACCCCCGCGTCGCGAGGGCCCGCTCGTGGTCCGGATCGAACTCCAGCGTGCGCGCGGCCCCGCGGGCCGCTTCGGGGTACCGGCCCGCGCGGAGCTGCGTCGTCGCCACGTCGAGCCGGTGCGCGAGCGGGTCCAGCTCCTGCGCCCGCTGTTGCAGCGTGATGGCCTCTTCGTAGCGCGCCACCGCCGAGCACATCCGGCCGTACAGGTCGTAGGTGTCGGCGCTGTTGGGGCTCAACTCCAGCGCCCGCTGGAACTCCGCCTCGGCGCCCGTCCAGTCGAAGTCCCAGATGCTCTTGAGGTAAGCGAGGGTGCAATGGGCCTCGCCCAGCTGCGGGTCGATGCGCACCGCGTGCGCCGCGGCGTCCTTGGCTTCCCGGGCCGCCGTGTCCGGGGCCATCGCGCCGCTTTCCGCCAGCTCGGCGTACGCCATGGCCACCGCCGCGTACGCCAGGGCGTACGCCGGGTCTCGGGCGATGGCGCCCCGGAAATGCTCGATCGCCCGCTGCATCGCCGCCGGCGTGTAGCGCACCAGCCAATGCCGGCCCAGGAGATAGAGTTGATAGGCCCGGAGGTCGCTCGTCGGCTCCTTGCGGATGCGTGTCTGCTCGTCGACGGACAGCTCGGCCTTGAGGGCGTCCGCGATATGCAGCGCCACGTCGGTCTGGATCCCGAAGATGTCGGTGAGCTGTCGGTCGTACGTCTCCGCCCAGAGGTGCCGGTCGGTCTCGGCATCGACGAGCTGCGCCACGATGCGCACCCGATCGCCCGCGCGCCGCACACTGCCGTCCAGCAGGGTCGCGGCCTCGAGCCGCGCCCCGATCTCCTTGAGGCTCTGCTCGCGCTGCTTGAACGGCATCACCGACGAGCGCGAGATCACCTTGAGCGCGCGGACTTTCGACAGGTGCGCGATCACGTCCTCGGTGATCCCGTCGGCGAAGTACTCGTTCTCCGGATCGGCGCTCAGATTCCGGAACGGCAGCACGGCCACGGACGGCGGGCGAGGCTCGCGGGCCGGCGCGGCCAGGGCGTCGGCGAACGCCGTCATCGAGGCGAAGCGATCGGCCGGCGCCTTGGCGAGGGCCGTGCGCAACGCCTGGTCCACACCCGGCGGCACGGTGGGTCGCAGCCGGCGTACCGCCGGCACCGGGTCGACCATCACCTTGGCGATCAAGGCTCGCGCCGTCGGCCCGGTGTAGGGCGGCTCGCCGGCGAGCATCTCGTACAGCACGCAGGCGAGGCTGTACACGTCGCTGCGGGCGTCGAGCGTCCGCTCCCCCGCGCCCTGCTCCGGACTCATGTACTCCGGAGTCCCGACGGCGAATCCGGTGTGGGTGACGCGCCGATCCGCCGCCGCGTTGACCGCGAGCGCGATCCCGAAGTCGGCCACCATCGCCTCGCCCTCGTGCAGCAGAATGTTCTCCGGCTTGACGTCGCGGTGGATCACGTGGTGGGCGTGCGCGTGGCTCAGGGCGGAAGCTACCTGGCGGGTGATGGCAAGGGCCTCATCCACCGGCAGCTGCTTCTCGCGCTCGAGCTTGGCGCGCAGCGACTCACCCTTGATGTGGGGCATGACGTAGAACAGGCAGCCGCCGGCCTCACCGGAGTCGTACAGCGCGAGGATGTGCGGATGGTTGAGCCGCGCCGCGATCTCGACCTCGCGCAGGAAGCGCTCCGCACCGATCGACGCGGCCAATTCGGGTCGCAGCACTTTGACCGCCACGAGCCGATGATGCTTGACGTCGTCCGCGAGGTAGACCGTCGCCATGCCGCCGTGCCCCAGCTCGCGCTCGATCGTATAGCGACCTGCGAGCGCAGCCCGGAGGCGCACATCGGCAGCGGGCGCCAGGCCCTTCTCGGGTGGTCCGCTCAGGTGGGCCAGATTTCCTTGAACAGTTTCAGCATCGCCGCCCACGACTCCCGGTCCGCCGCAGCATCATAGGCGAGCTGAGGCATGCCGTACTGCGCGGCGTTCGGGTTGGTGAACCCATGTTTGGCGCCCGGATACGTGATCACCTCGAACCGCGCGCCCGCCGCCTGCATCTCCCGCTTGAACGCCTCCAGTTGCTCGGGCGGCACGAACGGATCGGCGCCGCCCGCGAGGACGAGAACCCGGGCTTTGACCTTCCCGGGCTGCGCGGGCGAGGTGGTCGCGAGGGCACCGTGGAACGTCACCACCGCCGCCAGGTCCGCGCCGCCGCGCGCCATGCCGAGCACCACCGCCCCGCCGAAGCAGTACCCGATGGCCGCGAGGCGCGTCGTATCGACGTGCGGGTCACGCTTCAGCTGCTCCAGCGCCGCATTGAACCGGGCGGCGAGCACCGCCGGGTCCTTGGTCACCTCGTTCACGAACGCCTGCGCGTCCTGTGGATGGGTGGTGACTTTACCCTTACCGTACATGTCAAGGGCGAAGCCGACGTAGCCCGCCTCGGCCAGGCGCCGCGCCTGGTTGCGTGCGTGCTCGTTGTGACCCCACCACTCGTGGACCACCAGCACTCCGGGCCGCCGACCGCGCGCGGCGTCGTCCCAAGCAACGAATCCCTGCAGCACGGTCTCGCCCTGCCGGTACTCGATCTCCCGAGTCTTGATGGTGGCGGTCTTCGGCAAGCTGGGCGAGAGTGAAAGCAGCACGACGGCCGTCGCCAGTCCGTACGAGGTGCGCATGCGTCGATCTCCTGATGTCGTGTGGATGGTGTAGAACGCTAGAGCGCCGGGAAACACACCGCCAGGGCCGCGACTTCGACGCGTGGGAACTTCCGACGCGACGCCGCGGTTTGGGCTATGTTATTCCTACGTTCGGGGGGTGTCGTGTCCATCCGGCCAATCAAGCGGGTCGTGCAATCGCAGCCCACCCTGGAGGGCGCGGGCGTCAGGCTGCGCCGGGCGTTCGGGTTCGGGAATACGGGCGAGTTCGACCCTTTCCTCTTATTAGACGACTTCCGCAACGAGCACCCGCAGGATTATCTGGCGGGCTTCCCCTGGCATCCACACCGCGGGATCGAGACGATCACGTACGTGCTCGCGGGGAGCGTGAACCACGGAGACAGCCTGGGGAACCGCGGGACGCTCGGCTCGGGCGACGTGCAATGGATGACCGCCGGGAGCGGCATTCTCCACCAGGAGATGCCCCAGGGAGACCCGCAGGGACGGATGCACGGGTTCCAGCTCTGGGCCAACCTGCCGTCCTCCCTCAAGATGACCCGGCCGCGCTACCAGGACATCGCGGCGGCCGACATCCCGGAGGTGGTGGACGACGACGGCACGCGGGTGCGCGTGGTGTGCGGCGACTTCTGGGGCAAGGCCGGTCCGGTGGACGGCGTCGCCGCCAATCCCCGCTACTTGGATGTCTGGGTGCCGCCGCGGGTGCGCAAGACGCTGCCCGTCGAGGCGTCGGCCCACGCCTTCGCCTACGTGTTCGAGGGCAGCGGCACCTTCCGCGACGCCTCCGCACCCCGCGCGGTCCGGACCGAATGGGTCGGCGGCGCGGAGGGGACGCCGGAGCTCACCGGCAATCGCTCGCTCGTGTTGTTCGATTCGGGCGACGAGATCACCGTGCAGGCGGGCGAGCACGGCATCCGGTTTCTGCTCGTCTCGGGCCGGCCGATCGCCGAGCCGGTGGCGTGGCAGGGGCCCATCGTCATGAACACGGAAGCGGAGCTGCGGCGCGCTTACGCCGAGCTGCGCGACGGCACCTTCATCAAGCAACGCTGATCACCTACCCTCGAGACCCGGAGCCCACCATGGCTGGCGCCACGCACGCGACCCTCAACGATCTCCCCGAATCGGCCCGCAGTCAGGTGATCGACCTGTTGAACCAGCGGTTGGCGGATGCAATCGACCTGCAGCTGCAGGCGAAGCAGGCTCACTGGAACGTGAAGGGTCCGCAGTTCATCGCCCTCCACAAGCTGTTCGATGAGATTCACAGCGCCGCCGACGAGTACGTCGACCTGCTCGCGGAGCGCATCGTCCAGCTGGGCGGTGTCGCCGAGGGGGTCACCGCGATCGTCGCCGAGCGCTCCGAGCTGCCGCAGTACCCGATCAACATTTCGAGCGGCGAGGAGCACGTGTGGGCGCTGTCCAATGCGCTCGCGAGCTTCGGCGAGCGCATCCGCCGTGCGATCGACGAGACGGACGAGCTGGGGGACACGGACGCAACCGACATCTGCACCGAGATCTCGCGCGGCGTCGACAAGTGGCTGTGGTTCGTCGAAGCGCACGCCGACGGCGCGACGGCCGCCACGGCGACTCCGGGGACACGTCAGACCGCAAGGGCGCGCTAGGCCCCGTGCACGTCCCCTTCCCCGCCCTGCTGCGGCTCGGCGACGTGGGGTTGTTGGTGTTGCGGCTTATGGTGGCTGTGGTGTTCCTCGACAGCGGGCGGAATCATCTCCGCAACCCCGCCGAGCGGTCCAAGAGCATCGGGGCGAGCACCGGGTTCACGGTCTTCCTGGGCACTGCGGAGGTGCTCGGGAGCGTGGGCCTGGCGCTCGGGATCCTCACCCAGCTCGCCGCGATCGGTCTGATCCTCATCATGCTGGGCGCCATCCAGAAGAAGGTCTTCGTATGGAACATCGGGTTTTGGGGGGGACGGGCGTACGGCTGGCACTATGACCTCATGCTGCTGGTGATGAACCTCGTCATCGTGACGACGGGCGGCGGCAGGCTCGTGCTCTTCTAGGAGGCTCGATGCTCTTCGTCCCCGTCGCCCGGGCGCAGCAGCCGCCGCCGCAGCCCGCGTTCACGTTCCAGGAAGTCATGATCCCGACGCGGGACGGCGCGCGCCTCCAGACCGTGATCCTGACGCCCACCGACAAGTCCGGGCCTCTCCCCATCCTGTTCCGCCGCACGCCCTACGGTGTCCCCGAAGGGCCGATCGCCCAGGTACCGGCGAGCCTCAAGGAGCTGGCTCAGGACGGCTACATCCTGGCGATCCAGAACCTGCGGGGACGGTTCAAGTCGGAAGGTGTGTTCAAGCTGACCTCGCAGGTCGACCTGGCGGACTCGACTGCCACCAACGAGACCACGGACGCCTACGACACCATCGACTGGCTGGTGCGAAACGTCCCGAGCAACGGCAACGTCGGTATGTTCGGTGTCTCGTACGACGGCCTGACGACGGCGCTGGCCCTGCTGCATCCCCATCCGGCCCTGAAAGCCATCAGCGAGCAGGCGGCGCCGGTGGACCAGTGGATGAACGACGACGACCACCGTTACGGCGCGTTGCGCGAAAGCTACGCCTTCGAGTACGCGGTGCTCGAGCAGGCCGACAAGTACAAGAACACGCATTTCGGCTTCGAGACCTACGACGGCTATTCCTGGTACTTGGCCCTCGGCCCGCTCTCGAACATCAACGCCAAGTACCTGCACAGCTCCATTCCCTACTGGAACGACGTCGTAGCGCACCCCGACTACGACGAGTTCTGGAAAAAGGAGGCCTGGGTGAGCCAGCTCCACGCCTCCACCGTGCCCAATCTGAACGTCGCCGGGTTCTGGGATCAGGAGGATCCCTGGGGGCCGTGGCAGATCTTCCGCCACGCCGCGGAGCACGATCCCGAGCACACGAACTTCATGGTGGCGGGCCCGTGGTACCACGGGCAGTGGCGGGCACCCAAGGCGGACAGCATCGGGTTGATCGCCCTGGGCGGCCACGAAACGGCGCGCGAGTACCGCGAGACCATCGAGGCGCCCTTCTTCCGGTATTACCTGCACGGGCGAGGGGAGAAACCCACGTGGCGGGCCACCACGTTCCAGTCCGGCGCGAACCGCTGGCGCAGCTACTCCGTGTGGCCTCCCGACGACGCCCGGCCGACGAGCCTGTATCTCCATGCCGACGGCACGCTGTCGTTCGAGCGCCCGCGCGCGGGAGGCAAGGCGTACCGCGAGTACGTGGCCGATCCGGCGAACCCGGTGCCGTACCGGCAACGGCCCATTTCCCCCACCTATCCCGGCGGCGATTGGCGCACGTGGGAGGTGCAGGACCAGCGGTTCGTCGACGGGCGACCGGACGTGCTCACGTTCGAGAGCGCTCCCCTCGACCAGGATCTCACGATCACCGGCGCAGTGTCGGCCGCTCTGTTCGCGTCGACGTCGGGCAGCGACGCCGACTTCGTGGTCAAGCTGATCGACGTGTATCCGGAAGATGCTCAGCCGAACGGATGGGATTCCGACGCGGGGCCCCGGCCCGGTGCGTACGCCCAATCGATCAACGGCTACGAGCTGCCGATCGCGATGGAGGTGCGGCGCGGCCGCTACCTGTCGAGCTACGAGCACCCGCGGCCGCTCACCCCCAACGCGCCCGTCGAGTGGCGGATCCCGCTCCGCGACCGCGATCACGTGTTCCTCAAAGGGCACCGCTTGATGGTCCAGGTGCAGTCGACCTGGTTCCCGCTGATCGACCGCAATCCCCAGCGATTCGTGCCCAGCATCTATCAGGCGACGGCGACGGATTTCGTCAGGGCCACGCAGCGGGTCTATTGCTCCCCGGCGCTGGCGTCGCACCTCGTGCTGCCCGTGGTGCGGTAACTCGAACCACTCAGCGGTCCGCCTTGCGTCGCCCCTTCTTTTCTTCGGCGGACTCCGGTCCGCCCACGGCCACCATCACGCGATCCCGGCCGCCCGTCTTCGCCTGGTACATCGCGGCGTCGGCGCTCGCGATCAGCTCCTCCGGCGTGTCGCCGTTCGCCGGGTATTCCGCGGCGCCGATGCTCACCGACATCTTGCCGCCCTGGAACGCTTCGCCCGCCACCCGCGCCCGGATGCGCTCGGCCACGGTGGCCGCGATCGCCATCGGCGCTTCGATCAACATCACGACGAACTCTTCCCCCCCGTAACGCGCCACCGAGTCCACGGCACGCGTCATCTTCCGGAAGATCTCCGCCACCTTCACGAGCACGGCGTCTCCGGCGAGGTGGCCGTGCGTGTCGTTGTACTGCTTGAAGTGGTCGACATCCGCGAGCAGCACGGAAAACGTGCGCCGCAGCCGCCGCGACCGCTGCACCTCGTTGGCGAGCGTGCCCATCAGGTGTCGCCGGTTGTACAGCCCGGTGAGCGCGTCGGTGACGGAGAGACGCTCGAGCTCCCCTTGAGCCTCCCGCTCCCGCAAGCGCACGACCATGTTGTTGAACACCCGCATCAATTCGCCGAGCTCGCCGCCGGCGCTGGTCGGCAGCTCGACCGAGAGATCGCCCGCGGCCACCTGGGTCGCGGCACGCGTGAGGCGTCCCAGCGGCCGCACCACGAGCAGGCCCACACTGCCGGCCATCACCGCCACGCCCGCGAGCAGCGCGACGAGGATCAGCCCGGCGCCGTGCCGCGGCTGGCCACCCGGGCGCATGGCGGCCGCCCGCGGCAGCTCCGCCACGGCCGCCACGCGCAGCTGCGGCGCGCGCCGCAGCGTCCCGACGGCGTCCTGTCCGTCCGCGCGCTTGTACTCGACGATCTGTCCTTCCTTGTCGAGCAGGGTCTGCACCATCGCCTTCGGTAGCCGGGTCCGCATGAGGTCGGCCGAGCTGCCGCGGCTGCCGATCACCAGCTTGCCTTCGTCGGTCATCAGGTAGACGTTCTTCGGGGCGTCGGCGCCGAGGCGCTGCAGCATATCCCCCACCGTGCGCAGGTTGACCTTGGCGACCAGGGCGCCGAGGAACCGCCCGTCCGCTTCGCGCACCGGTACCGCCAGCACGACTGCGGCCTTGCCGACCCCGGCGTCCCAGTAGGGGTCGCCCACGAACGCGTCGCCGGTGCGGAGCCCGTTGAGCCGCTCCTCCGGAACCTGCATCGCACTGGTCCGGCCGATGCTCGTTGCTCCCGTGCGTCCCCGTGCGTCCGCCACCAGCAGGGCTTCGCATCCCGTGCAGCGCTCCCGCACGGAGTTGAGGTAGTCGCGCAGCCGGGCCGACGCCTGGCCGCCCCCCGCCCCCGGCCGGATCCTGGCGAGATTCTCCGACAGGACGAACGAGCCCCCGGCCACCCGCAGATCGGACAGGCGCTCGTCCAGCCACACGTCCGCCTGCCGGGCCGCCTCAGAGCTCACACTGCGAAGCTCCTGGGCCACCGTATCGCTGAGCGAGGGCTGCTCATGCCGGAACGAGGAGAGGATCGCGACCGCCGG
>WNGH01000632.1_pt1 | contig 34752 bp, 36 predicted proteins | sample 5400631 | NCBI WGS metagenome assembly WNGH01 (sample SAMN13153373, study PRJNA577476) | soil metagenome | isolation source: 115 cm soil or saprolite under Garry oak tree replicate 1 | place: USA:California | collected 2016-06-15
CACTTGCGAGCAGTCACGGACAAAGAAGCACGCCGCTGGAAGAATTCTTCGTTGATTACTATCAGACGGCGCTGAATCCCGGCGAGTTGTTGACCGAAATTCGCGTACCGCCTCCTGAGCGACCCGGCTGGTCTCATATCAAGTTTACGCCGAGGAGCATCGAAGATTTCGCCACTGTGGGAGTCGCGCTAACATTGCGCGCGAGAGACGGCGTTTGCGAGGATGTGCGGATAGGCTTGAATTCCGTCGCTCCCATTATCGTTCACGCAAAACAAGCGGAACGCGCGTTACGCGGCAAGGCGATCAACGATGCCGCGCTGCGCAACATGGGCGAGGTCGCCGCCACTGAAGTGGACCCGATGGACGACAACCGTGGCTCCGCCGACTATAAGCGCGAAATGGTCAAAGTCCTAATGCGGCGCGCCGCGCAGGAGGCTCTCGAGAGGCTAGCTTAGAACATTGCTACTATAAGCTCTCTCCCATTTGCCCCAGACATTCAGCGGATTGGACTCCTTGAACCGCACTCGCAAAACGACGGACATATCGACATAAACGATCATCTGCGCCGGCGGTCTTCCAGGAGCGCTTTCTTCGGCGCATTCGCACAAAAGCAGGCCGCTTGACGGCATCTGAAAAATTGGACGGTGCGCCTCAACCCTGAGGTTGAGCGCTGAAGGTGTGGGGCGCGGGGCTGGGTGACAAGAAATTGTGAATTAGAGTGACGATCTCAATTGAGTTTGATCACGTTCTTGATTCCACTGCTTCGTCCTAGCAGCAGATCGCCATACGCTTCCATCGGGTAGCGCCCGGTAATTAACGACCGAATGGCATCAGGCCAGCGCTTGGTAAAAACGCCGACGTCTCGAATGGAGTTTTCGAAGGAGTCACGCCCGGCATTGACCGTGCCAAAGACAACTTGGTTCTTTAGGACCAGATTGCGCATCATGAGGTCCGTGTCGACTTCGATAGGTCCCTTCCGTCCCGGAACACCGGTGAAGACGAAGATGCCGTTGGTGCCGAGATATTTCATCATTTCAAACGACAAGCTCGAGGCCCCGGTGGCTTCGTACACGAGATCAATGTTGCCGATTTGTTGGGGAAGCATTTCGGGAGCGATTTTTTCCGAGGAAATATAATGTGCGCCGATCGATTCCAGTAATTGAGATTTCGGATTCGGAGCCGGCTCGCGGGAATAAACGTAGGTGTCGAAGTCGTAGTTCACCAGTGCCATGGCTCCAAGCAGACCCACAGGTCCCGCTCCCAGGACCACGGCCCGATGGCAATGAGCCGCCGCCTTCCCCGGTGTTACAGGGCAGCTCCAAGGCAAACGCTGCTGCACTTGCCATACCTGAGTTAGTCCCTTTTCGGCAATCGTGAGTGGCTCCACCAGGACCGCGACATCGCGCAGCTCTTTGGGTACTGGGTTCATGTATTTTTCGTCGTCGACGACGTACTGCGCCATGAAGCCGTGCTGCTCCTTGATGCCACGTTCTCTGAAATCTCCGGTGAAGCAGAAATCTTGTCGGTCCGAGCGGCACGCAACGCAGTAATCATGCGGGCACGGTCGCCGAACCATTGGAACGACGATATCGCCAAGTTTCACTCGCGTAACTTTCGGTCCAACTTCTACGACTTCCCCCAATGATTCATGACCGATGACTAACTGCTCCGAGCCGCCCGGCGGGGTGCCGTATTCGAAGGCACAGATCTCCTTGTCCGTGCCGCAGACGCCCGCTTCGATCATACGAAGCTTGACGTCGGTCGGCGATGAGATTTTTGGCTCGGGCTGGTCAATGATTCCGATTTCTTTTTTGCTCGGTGTGACGGCAATGGCTTTCATGAGCGAGTCTCCTATGATTCCTTTAGCTGAGTATGCTGGTGAACCTGACTACGGAAATACTTGCCCCGACTTCAGTTTATTGGATGCGCGCTGGCGATAAAAGGATGCCGCGGAGATTATCTCGTAGCGGGCGACGCGTTTCTTGGCCGAAGCACGAGTTGACGTTGACGATTCCGCAGTGCCTGGAGTTTTAAAAAGACTCGGGTGGCTTCGATGGTTTTTTTGTAGGTTTTCAAGAAGGCCGAGCAATCTGGGCAGTTATCTAGATGCGTGTCGAGGGACGCGCGTGTCATTGGGTCCAAACTGCCGGACAAGTATTCGCCAATCAGAGATATGGCGGCCTGACAGGAGTAGTTTAGTTCGCTCGTTTTCTTGAAAGTTTTCTTAGTCACTGAACCGCTGCTCCTGTCTCAATGTGTTCTAGCTTTGGAACTCTGGCCAACCTCTGCCAAGCTTTCGCTACTGTCGGAACAGGTTCACGCCCAGCTAGTCCGGCGGCGATTCACCCTGCGTTGAGCCGGCCGGGTGCTTGGCACGAGCTTGACGGGTGTGAGAGTTCGAGTGGCTACGACGTTGTATGTTCCGCAGATATTTCTAATCGCGGCCATGACCAAGGAATCGTCTTGGGTCAGCTTTGACAATTCCTGGATCAGCTCCATGAAGGTCGTCTTGATCGGACCGGCCTTGGTCTGGCTCATACTTTTTCGTTTGATTTGCCGCTGCTTCATCACGAGTTCCCTCCTAAATTTGCTCCTGCAACAGGTTAGACGCATCTATGAATCGAAAAGTTACAAGTATGTTAAGGACGCCACTGGTTTGATGAGAGAACTATGCTGCAGCGCGTGCTGCTGCGGTGCGTGGAGCTTCCGCGCATCGGCAAGCGGTTCCAAAACTAAATTAGCAAGGGACCGCGCTGTTAAGCGCTTGCCCTGGTTTTGCGAATGCGGCGGCGAAGGAAATCCAGAATATTCTCCCGTACTTTCGAAGGCATGTCTTCAGCGCGCAGCGAACCGGTCATTCCAACGGTTTTCTTGTACGTATTGAGAAAACTCACGCAGTCGGGACAGATACGCAAATGCTGTTGAAAATCTCTTTTGACGGCCGGTTTTAATCTGTCATTAAGATAGGCATAAACCAAATCGGTAATCTGTTTACATGTCTTATTGTTCAGTACTTTGGTTGCCATCTTTCTTGCCGCCATAGCGGGGGAGTCTCCTTTATCGCGGGCAGTGACCCAGGTGCGCTGCCAGTTTGCCGCGGAGGAACAGCCGAGCCCGGTGAAGCCGCGTTTTCACGGCGGAAACCGTCAGCCCGACGGTAAGAGCAATTTCCTTGTCGGACATGCCTTCGAGATCGCTCAAGACTATGATGCTTTTGTCGACGGGTTTCAACTGATCTAAGGTATCTTTCAACAATTGCTGTATTTCCTGATTAGCGTATCGCTCGTCCAGCGTATCAGACCAATCGACCACCGGCCGCACGACGTGGTGACCATCTTTTTGGAACTTGGGCAGGTATTCCTCATACTCCACTTCTTTTTTCTTCTTGCTACGTCGAATCTTCCCAAGGGCGGCGTTCACCGTCAGTCTATAAAGCCACGTCGAGAGTTGCGAGTTCCCACGGAAGGACTGTGCCTTGCGATAAGCCGTCCAGAACACATCTTGAACGACCTCCTCGCTATCGGCAACCTCGCCAAGGATCCTATGAGCAACGTTGTAGAGCTTTGCTGAATAAAGATTGAAAATTATCTCGAGAGCTTGTTCATCGCGGGCCTTGAGACGCCGGACAAGCTCACTCTCGTCCTCTTTCGACTTATAACTAGCCTTGGCGACGGCAGTGTTCCCCAGAGTCGGCTCGAACTCAGAACTCGTTGCCTCTGCCTGTTCGGACTCGACGGAAGAACCGAGCTCCCTCATAGATTGGTATGCTGGCATGGGTTCTCTCCTATCGACACTGACACTATTAGAAATAATTTCCATGATTTGCCGTCCTATTTTTCTACAGTTTCTAAGAGCGTTTCGATGAAGGGGGAACAATTGATAATTCTCAACCGTTCGCTTCGTAAGTTTGCGAGTCTTCTTGCCGTCTCGTCGTTCATAAACACGATGCCTGTCATGTCCAAGAGGACTATCGTTTCACTGTCTGCCTGGTGACGTGAGCAGGCTGTTTCCAATTCCGAGCACGATGCTGCGGTGAGGGTTCCGTCCAATCTCAATCTTACGGTTCCGTTTTCGGAGCTTTCAGTGATTCTTAACATGCGTTTTTCACTCCAGTGAACTGCAGCATACATAGAGCACGGTGCATGCCATAACCCCAACAGTTTGATTTTGCAGTATATTTTGGTTTCAGTAGCGCTCTCATTGCGAGATAGCGTTGCGATATTTCGCGATACTTGCGAAATGTCGCAGGAGTGAATAGGCTGACCCAAACTTGCGGAGTCAATAAATAATGGGTGCCGGTCAAATTGATAGTGAGGCGGCGAGACTTAAGTTCGTTCGCGAGTGCAACATTCTCAATACCGCACCGGACCGGGAGTTCAACGACCTCGCCCGGTTGGCCGCGCAGCTCTGCAATACACCTATCACTCTAATCAGCATTGTTGATGAAGACCGGCAGTGGTTCAAAGCAAAGATTGGCTTTCCGTTGAATGAAACGCCGCGCGACGATGGTTTCTTTGCGTCTACGATTTTGCAATCCGACCTGTTTGTTGTGCCCGATGCTGTGACGGATTCGCGCTTTGCTGATCACCGTCTGGTGAGAGGCGAACCGCGTGTCCGGTTCTACGCCGGCGCGCCGCTCGTTGCAGCGAACGGTGTAGTGCTCGGGACTCTCAGTGTTCTGGACAAACTGCCGCGTGATCTAACGACAGAGCAGGGCGAAGCGCTTCGGATCTTGAGCCGCCAGGTGGTCGGGTTGCTGGAGCTAGGTCGAACCACTAGCCTGCTGGCCGCGGCGATCGCCGAAAATCAAGCTCGCGAAAAGAAGCTCCAAGAGAACAGGGAGTTAGAAAGACGGCTCATTGAATGGAGTCCCGATTGTATCTGCGTCCTCGATCTTGACGGGCATTTGCTGACGATGAATTTCGGCGGCATGCAGACAATGGAAATCTGCGATTTCGCGCAACTGCAAAACTCATCCTGGATCGATCTCTGGCGGGATCGGGAGGCGGCCAGGGTCGCGCTGGAAGCTGCTAAGAACGGCGACGGTGGCCGCTTCAACGGCTTTTGCCCGACGGAGAGCGGCACACCCAAATGGTGGGATGTGATGGTCAGCCTGATCCGAGACTCTGCCGGCAAGCCTGAACGCCTCTTGGCGGTGGCGCGCGACGTAACCGAACGTCGGCGCGCCGTGGAAACGTTGCGTGTCGTCACGGAAGGAACCGCCGCGGCTACGGGCGGCGATTTCTTCCGCTCTTTGGTTCGTCATTTGGCGCAGGCCCTCGCGGTTCGTTATTCGTTTGTTGCGGAATGCACCAATGAAGCCAAAAACGAAGTTAGTACTCTCGCGTTCTGGACCGGAGGAGACTTTGGAGAAAATATAAGCTTTCCGTTGTGGGGAACGCCCTGCGAAAAGGTGATCGGCGGAGACGTTTGCTACTATCCTGATGACTTACAGCGTTTGTTCCCCGAAGACAAAGGCCTGGTCGATCTTAAAGCTGAAAGTTACATGGGTGTGCCGCTCCTAGGTTCTCACGGAGCTATCCTCGGTCATCTGGTAGTCATGGACGATAAGCCGATGCGGATGACCGATCGCGATGCGTCGATCTTGCGCATCTTCGCCGCCCGGGCGGGAATTGAACTGGAACGCAAGCACGCCCGTGAAGCTCTACAAAAAAGTGAAAGACGTCTCAAAACCCTTCTGGAAATCAATAACGCCATCGTTGCTAAACTGACGAGAGATGATCTGTTTAACGCTATATCCAACGCCCTCGGCCGGGTTATTCGCTTTGATCGACTTACGCTCTCTCTCTACGACCCCGACCTGGACAGCTTGCGTATAGTCACTTACGCGGGACCCTATCGCCGCGATGACTACACTCCGATCGGTCGAGTGCTTGGGCTTGGCGACAGTCCTGCAGGGTGGGCCTTCTTAAATCAAAAGCCTCTCCTGCGCCGCAACCTTGAAAAAGAACGACAGACGTCCTCGGACGAGCGCGCCTTTGGGCATGGGTTCCGAGCCCTATGCGCGCTGCCCTTGGTAGTTCGTGGAAAGAGCATCGGCTGTATAACGGTGGGAAGCCTCACAAAGAACCAATATAGCGAGGCGGATGCTGAGTTGCTCATGGAGGTCGCCAATCAGATCGCCATCGCCGTCGACAATATGAAGTCTTACGAGGAGATCACTGCACTCAACGCGACGGTCACCGCGACGGCGGAGCGCCGCCGCACGCTTCTCGAGATCAACAACGCGATGATCTCCAACCTGACTCGGGAGACTCTTTTCCATGCCATTGCTCAATCGATCCGGCGAGTCGTCCCTTTTGACCGGATGGCGCTTTTCCTCCATGATGCGCAAAGGGACGTCTTGCGTCTTTTCGTTTTGGATTCTTCCCTGCCCACGGGGCAGTACGCCGTCGGCCTGGAATGGGCCGCGGCGGAAAGCCACGCGGGATGGGCCTTCCGAAATCAGCAACATCTCGTGCGGCACGACCTCGAGCAAGAGCGGCACTATGCCACGGAAGATCTTCTTCTTGCCGACGGGGTGCGATCGTTGGTGGTGGTTCCACTCATCGCCAGAGGGGTGAGCATCGGGACATTGAACCTGAACAGCGCGACGCCGAACCGGTACGCCGAATCGGATGCCTTGTTTCTCCAAGAAGTAGCGAACCAGGTCGCGCTGGCCGTCGAAAATATGAAAGCCTATGAAGAGATCGCTGGGTTGAAAGCGAGGTTCGAGGCCGAAGCCGTCTATCTACAGGAAGAGATTAAGACCGAGCACAATTTTGAAGAGATCATCGGGCAAAGCGCGCCCATGCGCCAGTTGCTGCGTAAGATCGAACAGGTGGCGCCGACGGAGGCGACGGTATTGATTCAGGGGGAGACCGGTACGGGAAAGGAACTTCTGGCCCGAGCGATTCATGATCGGAGCCGGCGCCAAGATCGGCCCTTGGTGAAAGTCAACTGCGGATCCATTCCCTCCGGCTTGGTGGAAAGCGAGCTTTTCGGACATGAGAAGGGGGCGTTCACGGGAGCGACACAGCGGCGCACGGGAAGATTCGAATTGGCCAACAGCGGTACCATCTTTCTCGACGAGGTCACGGAGTTGCCCATCGACACACAGGTGAAACTACTGCGCGTGCTTCAGGAAGGGGAGTTCGAGCGGGTCGGCAGCAGCCAGACCATCAAAGTCGATGTCCGGGTCATCGCGGCAACCAATCGTGACCTCAAAGAGGTGGTGCGAAGCGGTACTTTTCGGTCCGATCTCTTCTACCGGCTCAATGTCTTTCCCGTGGAAGTGCCGCCCCTGCGAGAACGCAAAGAGGATATCCCTCTTTTGGTCAATTTCTTTCTCAGCAAGTTCGCTAAAAAGCTCGGAAAGGAAGTTCGCGGCGTTTCACAGACGGCGATGGAGAGCCTGACGAATTACAACTGGCCGGGGAACATCCGAGAACTGCAGAACGTCATCGAGAGGGCCGTCGTATTGGCGGCTGGACCGATCGTCAAAGTGGATGAGTCAATGGTGCGCTCGGATGGCTCGGCTCGGGAGCCAGCAGTTGATACGCTCGAAAACATGGAGCGCAATCACATCGTGCGCGCTTTGAACGAGACGAGGTGGGTGATTCATGGCAAGAGAGGCGCGGCGGAAATTCTCGGCATAAACCCCAGCACATTGCGATCACGTATGGAAAAACTCGGAATCAAGCGGCCGGGCTCCGTGTAAATAGTCATGCGCAGGAATTTCTTCCAGACCGCACTCCCTTTGCCAAGCATCAGATCTTTCGCACGATCAAGGACAGCGCCACATAAACAACCGTGAAGATAAGGATCGCCGCGCCCATGGTTTATCTCCTTGCCTCTGAATTTGGAGTCTCTTGACCTATTAGACGTCGACAGGCAGTAAGAAGATTCGCTGGCATCACTCGGAAAGCTGTCGAGCTCCAATTGGGGAGGAACTCTGGGCTAAACGACCCCACAGAGCCGGCATCCATTTCACGAGCCTATACCCGAGCAACAATGCCAAGACCGCGCCATATTGGACCGGCCGGCGGATATCGGCCTTGACCAGCCAGTAGAAGTGAATCACCCCTGCGATGCCGACAACGTAGACGAACCGATGGAGCTGCTGCCAACGTTTTCCGAGCCGTCGAATCATCCCAGCCGTCGAGGTGATTGCCAGCGGAATCATGAGCACGAAACCAGTGAATCCGGCGGTAACATAGGGCCGCTTCATAACGTCTTTGACGATGGCCTGAAAGTCGAAAAAGTGATCCAGAACCATGTAAGTTGCGAAGTGAAGCACGACATAGAAAAAAGCGTACAGCCCCAGCATGCGCCGATACTTGATCAGCTCGTTCCACCCGGAGATCTGCCGCAGAGGAGTGACGCTCAAGCTCGCCAGCAAAAATATCAACGTCCAATCGCCGGTAAAATGGGTAATAAACTCGATCGGGTTGGCGCTTAGGTTATCCGTCCATGCGTTATACAGCAGCTGTCCCAAAGGGATCAGGCAGGCAATAAAGGTAACCGGTTTGAGGGCGCGCCAATAGCTCACCGCAGACTCCCTGCTGGTTAATAATATTTCTTTAGGTCCATGCCGCGATAGAGATCGGCGACCTGTTCGCCATAGCCGTTAAACATCAGCGTTTTTCGTCTGAAGAATTCGCCGATGCGCCGTTCGGTGGCTTGGCTCCAACGGGGGTGATCCACTTCAGGATTCACGTTGGAGTAAAAACCGTATTCCTGCGGGGCTGAGATGTTCCACGAAGTCGGTGGCTGCTTCTCCACGAAGCGGATCCTGACGATAGATTTGATGCCCTTAAAACCGTACTTCCACGGAACCACCAGACGGATCGGAGCGCCGTTTTGGGCGGGTAATACTTCGCCATACAGTCCGACCGAAAGAATCGTCAGCGGATGCATGGCTTCGTCCATCCGTAAACCCTCGACATACGGCCAATCCAAGACGGCGTATTTTTGACCCGGCAATCGCTTCGGATCCTGCAGCGTCACAAAGTGGATAAACTTCGCATCGCCGGTGGGCTCCGCCAATTTGACCAGCGAACTCAACGGGAAGCCGACCCACGGAATCACCATCGACCACGCCTCGACGCAGCGCATTCTGTAGATTCTCTCTTCGAGCGGGGCGATTTTAATCAGATCATCGATATCGTAGGTCTTGGCTTTCTTGACTTCGCCTTCCACCGATACCGTCCATGGACGCGTCGTCAGGTATTTGGCGTTTTCTGCCGGATCGGTTTTGTCGGTCCCCAATTCGTAGAAGTTGTTGTAATTCGTGATGTCCTTGAAAGAGTTTTGCTTTTCCGTGGCGCTGAACGAGCTCTTGCGTACGTTGTTAAGCTTCTGGCCGGCGATCGCTGGACTTGAGGAAAAGGGCGAATCGATGCCGTTAAGGACAGTGGCTGCGGAAAGAGCAGTTGCTGAGGCCGCCAGAATGAACTGACGCCGGTTCATGTAAAGTTCCCTAGGCGTGATCTCGGACGGCTTGATATCTTCGGGTTTCTTAATGAGCATCGCTATTCCTCCTCAATCCTATTTACGCGCGGCCTTTGGCTAAAGATTTGTTAACTGTTTTCTGCTAAAAGCTGCCTAATCACCGACTCGGCCTTGTCGTAAGCGCCTTCCCCGATATGGCCGTAACGAATTACTCGCTTTTTATCAATTAGAATTGTCGTGGGCCAGGCCCAAATTCCGTAGCGCCGCCAAATCTCGAATCTATTGTCCTGAACGACTGGATAACGGATCCCCAGTTTTACGGTTGCCGCTTTTACTCTATCCAACGGCTTTTCCCAGAAAAACTCAGAGCTGTGGACGCCGACGATGGTAAAAGCCTGCTTTTCGTATCTCTTCTGCCAATCCCGCAACTGCGGAATAACGTTTTTGCAGTTGATTCAACCATAAGTCCAAAATTCCACAAGAACCACTCGCTCTTTCAAATCGGCCAACGTCAGCGGCTGGCTATTGATCCAGGGGCCGCCGGATATGTCGGGAGCCAGCTTGCCGGGGGTAAAAGCCGCGCCCCGAGGCGGAGACAAAAGCCATGTTGTCAGCGTCAGAAAGAGCGCAAGCAGCACAATAGCTGCGCGTACCATGCTTTTCTCCGGATCCTTCAATGCGGGTTCTCGGTCTAACAAGTTTTGTGGCTTTGCTCAGCAATTAGATGCCGAGCTGGCGGATTTGGTTTCTAACTGGCCGCGCATTCCCGAAACACATTGAAACTATACAAAGTTACAGAATGCCGGTCCCGGAAGGGAGTATCAGGAAAATAAAAAAGAGAGCCGGGGCGATTTCATCGGCCTAGTTTAGATATTTCCGAATTGATGGCCCATTAAAATTCTCTTCCACATTCATGGAATACGACGCATTCCTGAGGATTTCGATTAATGCTAGCCGCGCCAGGCGGTAGGCTTCTTTATCGTTGTCCGAATATTCAAACGCTACTTCGCTGGCAGCTGCAATGAGGTCGCCGAGGGTTGTGTCCAGCTTCTTGATGTTGTGTGTCATTATTCTATCCGTCCTTTGTCCGGCCTCCGATATATCTAACCGTTTGGTCCTTCACTAAGTTCCCGGTCATTGAGGATTTGACTCTGACGATCTTTTAGCCCTCTCAATCGTTAGACGATTTAGAGGAAAAAAAGGGTTCAAAAAAAATGAGCCATGAGAAAAGATCATTTAATCAAAGAGTTAGTGACAATTAGTTAATCTTGTTGTGGAATGAGGGGCGCCTGCTCCTCGACCTTTTGAAAGAGCCGGACCTCCTTTACCCGGTTGTATTCCTCGGCGCTGAGATAGCCGACTCTCGCCAACCGGCTCAGGATAAGATTTCTTCTGTTTAGAAGATTTCGTTCGCGGGAACTCCGCGGGCTGGGGAGTAGGGCGGCGAGGGTTGCCGCTTCGAGCGGGTCGAGGTTAGCCGCGGACTTGCCGAAGTAGAAGCGGGAAGCCGCTTCGGCCCCGTAGACATCGCGTCCCCACTCGACGATGTTGAGGTAGATTTCAAAGATTCGTCTTTTTGGAAGCGCCTGTTCGAGCTGCCAGGCGATGACGATCTCCTTTACCTTTCGCAGCGGGTTCTTTGAGGGATTCAAGTAAAGATTTTTCGCTAGCTGCATTGTAATCGTGCTGCCGCCGCGCTTGAAGCTGCCGGTTTCCCAGTCCTTTTTAAACGCTTCTCCGAGCTCGTTCATGTCGACCCCGCTATGGCTGAAAAACCCCGCATCTTCGCTGAGCAAAATCGCCTTCTTCAAGTGGTCCGAGACCGCCCCGTACGGCACCCAGATTTGTTAGCGCGCGACTCGAATGTTTTTTTGCTTGTATTCTTGGTCGCGCAGCTCCATCAGCGCCGAACTCTTGGGATTTTTCTTTTTCAGGACGTTGACGTCGGGGAGAGCGTAATAGAAACCAAAAACTGCGGCGACGATCGCGGTCAAGAGCAGGCTTCTAAAGAGAACTTTTCGCATGGGATGATAAAATCGCCGCGGCTTTAAGCGTCATCGATGATACGGGGTAGTTCCGCAGCGAAGACAAAGCCAGCCAGCGCCACTGCGGCGGATTCAGGCGAATATCGGCGCCGGCGCGAGTATCGAAGAGAAAAATCGGCGCACGGATCTTTCTGTTAGTGATGCTATGACGCACTTCACCGATGCGAATCTCGTCCGTCAAGGCGCCATGGAGTCCACGCAAATGACGGCGGAGAGAATTACGGCTACTCTCGCCTCGCTTTGCCTCGCCGCCGGGAAGTTCCCATAGTCCGGCCAAGATCCCTTCAGCGGCCCGGCGGTGGAGCAGGATCTTGCCGTTGTTCCGGACAATCGCAAGGGGCCAGGTGACATTTTTGAATTTCCTCTGCTTCGGAATGGATTTCGTTGAAGGTCGGTTCGCTGTACGCGCTGCGCAGCTCAAAGCGACTGGACATTCCGTGCAGCGTGGGTTTTGAGGAACACAGATCGTTGCGCCAAGCTCCATCAATCCCTGATTGAAGTAACCCGGCCTCGACGTCGGCACCAACCTTTTGGCAGTCGCTCTAAGTTCCTTTTCGTTTCTCGGATCGAAGATCCTGCCCAGTGCGCGGCGGGCATTGGCATCAAGCGCTGGATACGATTTGCCAAAGGCGATGCTCATTAGCGCGCCGGCCGTGTAGTCGCCCACGCCGGGGAGTGCTAGGAGGGAGACGTAATCATCCGGCAATCGCCCCGCGTGTCTGCGCACCAACACGCGGGCGCTTTTTTTAAGATTCCCCGCGCGCCGGTAGTATCCGAGACCGGACCAGAGAGCCAGCACTTTTCTGAGCGGCGCGCGAGCCAAAGCATCAACCGTCGGCAAGGCGCTGACGAACCTTTGATAATAGGGAACGACGGTCGCCACTTGAGTTTGCTGCAGCATCGTCTCGGCGATCCAGATGGCGTAGGGGTCGCGCGTCCGACGCCACGGAAGATCCCTGTGGTTGCTGTCGTACCAACGGAGCAGCTGACGGCGAATCGAAGAGAGATTTTGCGGTGGCATCAATACAGTCAGGAAAGATTTTTGCTATTAAGGTACATTAAACAAAAAAATTTGGGAAGCCGTCTCGGGCGACCGCAGGGGCTCGCCCCTAAAAATCTTTGCGCAACTGAACCACTACCCACCGACGATCATGCTGGCCATCGCGTTCGGCATCCTAGCTTCGCTTTGCTTTGCGGCCGCAAGCTTGCTGGCGCAGCGGGGCCTCCATCTCACCCCGACGCCCTGGGGTGCCTGGCTGACTCTCGTTGCCAACACGATCTTCTTACTCACGGTTCATTTTTTCGTGTACTCTCAGGCCCCCATTTTTGTGGCGGACAACCTGGTGTTTGTCGCGGTCGGGCTTTTCGTGCCAGGCCTGACACGCGTCTTGACGTTTCGCGGCATTCGCGCCATGGGCAGCGCGATCACGTCGACCATCGTCAATACAACGCCGATGTTTTCCACGGCCTTGGCCATGCTCATCCTGAGAGAAAGACCCGGTCCTTTGGTCCTTTTCGGGGTGGCACTGATCGTCAGCGGGCTAGCGATCATCTCCTGGGAAGGATCTGAACGCTCGTGGAAAAAGACCGAGCTTATCTTTCCGTTTCTTGCGGCGGTCTTGTTCTCGATGAAAGACGTGACGGTACGATGGGGTTTGGAGGGAAGCGGCTCACCGATTTTGGCGGCCGCCATCGCGGCTGCTACCTCAACCGTCGAGATCTTGCTAATCAACCTCTACGTTCACGGAGAAAAATTGGCTCTCCCGCCAAGACACGTCATCCATTGGTTTGCGGCTTCGGGTATTTGCACCGGCGGCTCGTTTCTCTTCATGTTTCTGGCGCTAAGCATGGAGCGAGTTTCCATCGTCGGCCCGCTGATCAATAGTTACGCGGTTTTTGTTCTGGTCCTTACACCGCTGATAGCACGCCGGATTGAAACGGTTACCTTGCACAAAATGGCCGGGGCCGCTTTGGTTGTGGTGGGAATTTTTCTGATTTCAGTGGGAAGAGATTGAAAGCCGGCCGATTCATCGCTCGATGACTTCTGCCTTCACCGAATAGGCCGCCGAAGCTGCGTTCCAGTCTTGTCGGCCGCGTGTTAATCTTTCTTATGGATTTGCTGCGCCAAGTAGTTTTCATAGCCGACTTCTTTTATTTGATGCAGCTGCGCCTCGATCCAGTCGATGTGCTTTTCTTCGTCGATGACGATGTGCTCCAAAAGCTCTCTCGTCGAATCGTCGTTCGCCTCCATACAAGTCTTGATTCCCGGATGCAAAACCGTCAGCGCCGCCATTTCAAGGTCGCGGTCGTTCTCCAGCTGTTGCTTTACGCCAGAGCCGATTAGAATTTTGTCATAGGCGGATAAGTTGGGTATTCCTTCGAGAAATAGAATCCGCTCAATGATTTGGTCCGCGTGTTTCATTTCACCCATCGATTCGTCCCAAAGAACCTTGTAGAGTCGCTCGTATCCCCAGTTTTCACACATCTTGGCATGAATGAAGTATTGGTTGATGCCGGTCAATTCCTTGCGCAGTACCTGGTTTAAGACGCCGATGACTTGTTCATTTCCTTTCATCGCGCTTCTCCTTTCGATTCATCAGTCCCCCCGGAAGTTAACTAAACGACAGGTGGCGCTCAGCGCTTGGCTTCACCGACGGTGATCGTCATATTAGTATCGCCGTTGCTTTTCCCGACCATTACGATAAGACTCTTGTCCTCTTTCGCGTACGTTAACATTCCTCCCTGAGAAAGCACTCCAATACTTGGTTTCCATCCCCGGGCCGGCATCTCTTTCTTGTAGAAATCAACAACCTGGTTCGGTTCTAACTTGCCCCGGTACGACGCTTGAGCGCCGCCGAATCCCGGGATGGACAGCTCGACTCCCTTTTCCTCGGACTTGGTCATTCCACCCGGTATCGGAACCTGTAGGCCGCCCACCGTTTTCGTCGTGAGAACCGTCGCACCCAGCGAGCATTACAGCCATGCAAAAACAGCACGTCAAAGAACGAGGTACAATCCCCAAGGATCTGAATCCCATCTCATTCCCTCTTTTGTTTAACTACCCCTGAGGATTGATCAATGCAAACTCGATCAGATAGCTGGATGAACGAAAATTTACGCAGCCGATTCAGGCGCCGAAGGGAGACCCAAAAAATACCAGAAGACGAGGAACAACACACCGACAAGCTCCGGCAGCGACGGCGAAAGGTGGATGAGCGCGCCGCCGAGCATGCCGCCCAGAGAAGATCCGATAAAGCCAAAGAAGTTGTAGACCCCCGTCGCTGTGCCGCGACCGCCCGGGGGAATTCTTTGCGTGAGAAACGCGGGCAACATCGGTTGGTACAGGGTGTAGCCGAAGAAGAAAGCAGCGCCGCTAACGTAAAGAAGAAAATCATAGCGGGCGCCGAAGAAATAAACGGCGTAACCAGCGGTCGCCGTTAACCACCCGACGAGAATCGGCAGCCGAAAGCGGCCACGTTTTTCGGCTTGGCGCATGTAGGGAAAAACCAAAAGCGCGCTGGGTATAAAGATAATGAGATAGACCTTCCAAAGCTCGGACTTGTCGAGTCCAAGCTCCGTCCAGCTGAGAGGATAGGTAAAAAAGAAAAGATTGAGGGCAAAAGAGAGGACAAAGGTTGCGACAAAAATCGAGCGCAACTGCACATGCAAGAGAATCGGTTTAAACGTCATCGTCGGCTCGCTGCTTTCGGCTCCGCGTCCTTGCGGAAACGAAGTCGCGGCGAGGAGCATCGCCAAAAAGGCAAGCGCGGCCAAGACGTAGAAGAGACCGCTCAAGCCGATGCTGGCCGCCAATAGCGGACCGGCCAATAAACCAATCATGAACGCGGAACCGATGGCGATTCCCGTGATGGTAAACGCCTGGGTACGAACCGTCGGTCTGGTCTGATCGGCTAGAGCCGCCAATGCCACGGAGCCGACCGCGCCCGTCCCCTGAATTGCGCGGGCTACGATTAGCTGAAAAATATTCTGCGCGAGCCCGCAGCCAACGCTCCCCAGCCCAAACACGGCGAGCCCGATAACCAACACCGGTCTGCGCCCCCACCGGTCACTGGCCCATCCTAAAGGAATCTGCAGGACGCTCTGGGTCAACGCGTAGATTCCAAACGCCAGGCCCGCCAGGGCGGCGCTCGCCCCCGGATAGCGAACCGCGTACACGCTGAAGATGGGGAGCATCAGAAAAATGCCCAACAATCGCAGCGCGGAAATAAGACTGACTACGATGACGGGTATGATTTCCGAGCGGGAAAATGAGTAATGACTGTCAGCCAAGATGCGCCAATCTCCACGGATGCCTTGGGAATGAATTGCACTCCGTCCAATGTACACGCTCCGGCGAAAATGGGAAGGGCCGGCTCTTAAACAGACGATCGCTGTAAGTGCCCCTCGTGTCTCCCTCGGGAAACGTAAACCGTTCCCCTCTTTTGGCACGTCATTGTGGTCATTCTGAACGGTCGGCAAGGAATCTCATTCGACTCATCAGACCCTTCGCGCTGCTCAGGGTGACTCACGCCACTGGATCTCTTGGTGAACCAGGCCTTTGCAAGCAGCATACGTCGAACATGCGTGAGTCAGTTGTTTTGCTCCGCAACCGCTTCGGCCGATTTAACATTAACCTGGAACGGCGGGCTCTCCTGTCCCATCGTGAGAGTTCGGTGCGGAAACGGGATTTCAATTCCTTCCGCGTCGAAGGCCTTTTTTAGTCTCCGCCGATATTCCCGGCCAATGGTAAATTGCTGAAGCGGTAGGGTCTTCAGCCTGGCTTTAATCGTTACCGCCGAATCAGCAAAACCATCGACGCCAAAAATCTCAATGGGCTCCAGCATCGCAGAGCGGTACTTTGGCTCCGCGCGCATCTCGTCGGCGACTCTTTGCATCACGTCCACCACGTGATCCGTATCCTCCTTATAAGCCACCCCGATGTCGATAACGTACGCCGACCAATCCTTGGTCATGTTCGCTAGCGTGTTGATGGAACCGTTGGGAAAAACATGGACAACGGCGGATTGATCGCGCAGGACAAGTGTCCGAAAAGTAATCGCTTCGACGAGTCCACCGGTGCCGTTGATGACAGCGATGTCGCCGACCCGGACCTGATTCTCCAGGATCAAGAAAAACCCGCTGACGAGGTCTTTCACGAGATTTTGCGCGCCGAATCCTACCGCCAGTCCAACGACGCCGGCGCTGGCAAGGATTGGGCCGATATTAACGCCGATTTGTTCCAGGGTCGTTAAGATGGCGAGAAACCAAATGAGACCGACGGCGATAGTCCAGAGCACGCTTGTCAGCGTCCGGACTCTCATCATGGCGGCGCCCGGAACGGTTTCCGAGGGCATACCGGCCCGGACAAGAATCGTTTCCACCCGGTTTAGTGCGAGGCGCAACAACCTCACGCCTATATAAGCGGCGATAATGACCAAAAGAATCCGCAGCGATCCTTTGGCAACATCGACTCCGAGATCAAAAAGTTTAGGCAGAAATTTCTCAATCGAGCTTGCGACCATTACTGGCTCCTCCTTCGAGTTTGGAATGCTATTGATTGTGAGTGATGCCCGGAAATTTAGCGCGTGGGCTGCACCGCGCGAGCGACACCCCTTGACTCATCCCTAAAGCGTCAATATGGCACTCATGACCAAGAGGGAAAGCAAGAGATACCCGTTGTTCAACAAGTATAGTTTGAAAGGTTTTCTTTCATAGGTCACATTGCCTATGGTAACCACGGCCACAAAACCCAACCAATTGAAGAAACCGACCGCCATCCCTTCGAGCGTGCTCGTGGCCCCCTCGTAACGGATGGCGTGAGCCAGTACGAAAGCCATGAGAAAGCTTCCGATAAACTCTACCGCCAGAGCCTTGATCATTCCCTGTTTCATCTGTTCTTCTGTAATCCCGGAGAGCTCCAACCAATCCTTGAGGAAAAGTATGGGAGAATACCACAAAGCACCGATGATGATTTTTGCTATGGCAGCGCCCAGAACAGCAAACATATTAATGGGGATTTCACGCATGCTTCCTTCTCCTCGATGAGCCTCGCGAAAACTCGTCGTTATCAATAACTCAACCGAATATCTCTGCTTCATAGCGACACGTCAAGACGTCTCCTTTGAGCCTGCCGTTGGAAGTCAAAAACCCGATAGCGGCGTGCTAAAGTGTGATCCATGAACTTCTCCGAATTCGCCTCCCTCTGCTACGAGCTTGAAAAAACGCCGAGCCGGCTTGCGAAGATCGTCTCGGCTGCAGAATACCTCAAGCGGCTTGAGCCGGATGAAATCCGTTACGGCGTCGCTTTCTTGTCCGGCCGCCCTTTCCCGATTGCCGATCCGCGGACACTGGATATCGGGCCGGGCGCTTTTTTTGAAGTGTCGAAAATCCCCGCAGCCGAGAATTCTTCCTCGATTCCGCTCAGGCTCAAAGACGTCGCAGACGGCTTCGCCAAAATCGCCGAAGCGAGCGGCAAGGGGTCCCGCCGGGAAAAATTTGCTCGACTGAAGGAGCTTGTCGAGCGGACTGATGCGCACGAGCGTCCGATTTTGTTTCGTCTTCTCCACAATGAACTCCGCATCGGGCTCCACGACGGGCTCATTCAGGAAGCGATTGCCCGCGCCTCGGGAACCGATCTGAAAACGGTGCGCCGCGCTGCTCTTTTTCTTTCCGACCTCGCTGAAGTCGCCTCGGTGGCGCTCACGGAAGGAGCCGCGGCTCTTCAGCGGGTCGATATCAAACTCTTCGTGCCGCTTCTGCCGATGCTTTCCGAGCTTTCCCAAGAGTTCGACGATATCTTCAAAGCCCACGGTGGAAAAACGGCGCTTGAATTTAAGTACGATGGCGCGAGAATTCAGATCCACAAAGACCGCGAGTTGGTGCGCATCTGGAGTCGGCGCCTTTCCGAAGTGACCCGGAGCATTCCAGAAATCGCCCAGATCGCGCGCAGAGATCTTCAAGGAGATTCCTTCGTCCTCGATGGGGAGGTCGTGGCGATGGGGAAGGATGGGCGGCCGTTTCCTTTTCAAGAGCTCATGCGCCGCTTCAAGCGCATCCATGGCATCGAATCGGCGGCGAGCGAAGTTCCCCTTTCTCTCCACCTATTCGACTGTTTGTTCCTCGACGGCCGTTCGCTCATCGATGAGTCGTATGAGGAACGCTGGTCGAAACTCAGCGCAATGACCGGAGGCAATTATCTCGCGCGACGTAAAATTAGCAGCGACAAAGTCGAGGCGGAAGTTTTTCTGAATGAAGCACTCGCTGCGGGCCATGAAGGCTTGATGGCCAAGGCTTTGAACAGCCCGTACATGCCCGGCAACAGGGGGAAGCTCTGGTTTAAAATCAAGCCGGCGGAAACCGTTGATTGCGCGATCATTGCCGCAGACCGCGGCTCAGGACGAAGGCGCGGCTGGCTTTCCAACTATCACCTCGCGGTTGCGGACGGCGCCGGTGGATTCGCTCCGGTGGGCAAAACCTTCAAGGGTCTTACCGACAAAGAATTCACCGGGATGACGGCCAAGCTCCAGGAGCTGCAACTGGCCGATGACGGCTATACGGTAACGGTAAAACCGGAGATCGTTGTCGAGGTCACTTACAATGAAATACAGCGCAGCCCGCAGTACAGCTCGGGCTTTGCCCTACGCTTTGCGCGGATCACGCGCATTCGCGAGGACAAAAGCCTCGCGCAAGTAACGAGTTTGGCAGAGCTCCGGTCACTTTACGAACGGCAGTTCATCTCGAAGAGTCGCAGAAACATCTAGGCTTGGCCGTGCTTCGGAATAAACTTGAGCGCGACACCGTTGTTGCACCAGCGTTTTCCCGTCGGTGGCGGACCGTCGTCGAAAATATGGCCATGGTGGCCGCCGCAACGGATGCAGTGGTATTCGGTGCGCGGCAAAATCAGCTTATAATCTGTGCTCGTACCGAATACCCCGGGAATGGTGGTGAAAAAACTCGGCCAACCGGTGCCGCTCTCGTATTTCATTTCGGAGGTAAAGAGCGGCAAGTTGCAGCCGACGCAGGCGAAGACACCAGGCCGCTTTTCATTGTTCAGTGGACTAGAGCTGGGACGTTCGGTGCCTTCCTCGCGCAGTATAGCGAATTGCATGGGATCCAGTCGCTTGCGCCACTCGTCTTTCGATACCTTGAGTGACTCCGAAGGGAGCGGCACCTTGATACCATCAGCAAGCAGCGCCTTCCAGTTTTTCTGCAGCGCCTCGATGTCTTTGATAGATGAGAATTGTGCGGCAAATCCTCGGCGCTTGAATGCCGCCCAAACACTTACCACCAATAATATCTGCAATGCTTTACGCCGTGTCATCAACGTCTCCTTTTCCTCTCCGTATTGCCGGTAGTTCGCTCGAGATCATTACTATAGCCTTCCTTCTTTTTTCATGATATGCACTGCCAGCCAAATGGTCTCTGGATCGGTTTCATGGACTCTATGTTTGACATGGCTTGGGATAGTTAAATAATCCTCCTCCTTCATTTCGACAAATTCGCCGCCTTCGAATTCCAGCGTGGCATGGCCGCGTAGAACCATCACCCACTCATCTTCAGGTTGATCGTACCAAAAACCGGGAGGGCTCTTATGGGAATGAGAAACAATACGCTCAATTTTGACAGACTGATTTTCGAACAACCTGAAAAAATGTTCTTGGCCCAAAGCCTCGGGCAGTGCGGTAAAGATATTGTCAACGCGAATGGGCATGCAACCTCCCGTGCCAGATAGAGAATTGGAATGCTACTGCTTCTAAGATCATTGCATCCTCAGTCGGCCAACACTCCAGTCCGCAATCTTTCCCGATGTCGCAGGTCTAGCCGTCAACCGGCACCACTTGCCAGGCAAGCACCTCGAGGTATCGAGCGAAATGTGCAAGAGGCGGAATATCCGGAAGCTTGATCCCGAGTGGGTCAGTCATCGTGTTGAGACGCAATTCCACTTCCGCGGGTTGGAGAGGCCATGGCAGGTGATGAATGTCTGCGTAGCCCAACCGGCCCTGCTGGTCCACCGCGTAAAGACAATAACGGTCAGTGAGCCACCGGTCGAGCGTTTCCGGAGCGGAACGATAGACTTCTCCCGTGGGTTTGTAAGACGCGTGAAATTCCCCGCCGGCGCTTCTCTTGTCGACACGGATGCTGCGATAGTGAACGGTTCCCCGCTCTAGCTGCACAGTTATTCGGGCATTATAGTAGGGAAGGCCATACCACGCTCGGGCGGCTCTAACCGCGAGCCGATTGGTTGCGTCCAGGCTGAAAAACCAAACACCGCTTCTGCCCGGAGTCCAGACGTAGGTGCGAACATTCATCTCCGGGAAAGCCAGTCCTGCAAACGGAGGCAAGTATCGTGGACGGACGCCGGTCATCCGGAAAGGGATGACCCCGATCCAAGCGGCGCCATCGAAAGTATCGAGCTCCAGGCCCTGTGGAATCAGCGGCCGAATTATCTCAGGACGGACCGGCCAATGCAGAAACAGCAGATCGTGCCAACGCATGGTCGTGACCCAGGGCCTCGATGGAAGCGGCCAGGGCCGGTGGGAGGTTTGATTTAATAACTTTCTTTCCATTCACGCTCGACCATCGCGAGGCTATGAAAATAACGCAGGCACTTTGCAAAGACAGCCTACTAAAAAGCCGGTTGCATTGGAATGGACGGCATTCGATCAAGAGTGTAATGGGAGAATGACATCGGTTGACATCGCTACGCATTATTCGAATACTTGCTCATATGAGCTTACAACACCATTCAATCAAACAGGCGTATGACTTGCCCGTCGGAACAGAAGTCACGCTGCACGGTTGGGTGCGCTCGCGGCGCGATTCGAAAGGCGTCACATTCATCGAGCTGAACGACGGTTCGCGATTCAAAAGCATGCAGCTGGTGGTCGATGCCGGCGTGGTTTCAGAAGAGACGCTCAAGCAGGTCACGACGGGCAGCAGCGTTGCCGCGTCGGGTGTTTTGGTCGAATCGCCGGCCAAGGGTCAGTCCGTAGAGCTCAAAGTTTCACAAATCAAAATTTACGGCACAGCGGACCCCGCGACTTATCCTCTGCAAAAAAAGGGGCACACTTTAGAGTTTCTCCGTGAGATCGGCCATCTTCGTGTTCGTAGCAACACCTTCGGCGCGGCCTTCCGCGTGCGCAACGCGCTGACCCGCGCGATTCACACGTTCTTTCAGAAGAGAGATTTCATTTATGTGCAGACGCCCATCATTACCACCTCGGATTGCGAGGGGGCGGGACAAATGTTCAGCGTGACTTCGTTGAACTTGCGTGACCCGCCGCGTACCGGTGAGGGGAGCATTGACTGGCAGCAGGATTTTTTCGGCCGGCCGGCCTATCTAACTGTCAGCGGCCAATTGGAAGGCGAGATATTTGCCCTGGCGTTTTCGAAGGTCTACACGTTCGGCCCCACGTTTCGCGCTGACAACAGCAATACGCCGCGCCACTTGGCGGAATTCTGGATGATCGAGCCGGAAATGGCCTTCTATGACCTCGAAGACAACATGGCCCTGGCTGAAGAATTTCTGAAGTTTACGATTCGTTACGTGCTCGACCATTGTCGGGAAGACCTTGAGTTTTTCAATGAAAGGATTGAGAAGACCGTTCTGAGCACGTTGGAACATGTCGCGCAATCAAAATTCGGGCAAATCGCCTACACCGATGCGATCCAGGAGCTAAAGAAATCCGGCAGAGCCTGGGAATTTCCCGTCGAATGGGGAAGCGATCTGCAAACCGAGCACGAGCGATTTTTATCGGAAGAGGTCTTCAAGAAGCCCGTCATCGTCACGGACTATCCAAAAAACATCAAGCCCTTTTACATGCGCCTCAACGACGACGATAAGACCGTTCGAGCGATGGACGTCTTGGTTCCGAGAGTCGGGGAGATCATCGGCGGCAGCCAGCGTGAAGAGCGCTACGACATACTTTTGCAGCGGCTCCGCGACAGCGGGCTCGATGAAAAGTCCTACTGGTGGTATCTCGATCTGCGTCGCTTCGGCTCCGTTCCGCATTCCGGCTTTGGCCTGGGCCTCGAACGGATGATGATGTATCTAACGGGTCTGAAAAACATCCGCGACGTCATTCCCTTCCCGCGCACGCCGGGCAACGCGGAGTTTTGATACCGAGCTGGAAAAAAAGATATAGACTTTAGTGAAAAGACGAAAAATCAATCTCCTAGAAATAGATATGTTTGACAGAGTATGACCGTTGTGAAATAAACACAACGTACAAGTTTTGCCGGCCTGCCTGATTCTGGTTTTGGCAGCCAACTTGGGTTTGTCATCTTTCGGCTCGACCGCTTTCTTCCAGGTCGGGCCTTTGTTTTCGGACTCCGAAAGGAGAGCACTTGCTGCTATGCCCGTTCTAAGTGCCAAAGTTGCCCAGCTCAGATCATTGCTTCGAGAGATGGGAGAGGTCGTGGTCTGTTTCTCGGGAGGCGTTGATTCAAGCTACCTGCTGGCGGAATCGGTCAATGAATTAGGAAATGGAGCAACGGCGCTAACAGCTGTTTCACCGAGCCTGGCTCCGGAGGAAGGCGCAGATGCAAAGAACTTAGCCGAGCAGCTCGGAGCGCGTCACCTTCTGGTTCAGACCTCCGAAGTCGATGATCCTCGATACGCCGCGAATCCGGTCAATCGCTGCTATTTTTGCAAGACCGAACTGTATGGGACTGCCATCGAGCATGCCCGCAACCTGAGGGTTTCATACGTGCTCGATGGTTTCAACGTTGATGACCGGGGCGACCACCGACCCGGTCGCAAAGCCGCACGAGAATTTGGAGTTCGCTCTCCGCTAGATGAGTGTGGATTCACCAAAGCCGATATTCGAGAAGCAGCCCGTCAGATCAATCTCCCGGTTTGGGATAAGCCGGCGTTGGCTTGTCTTTCGAGTCGATTTCCTTACGGCACCGCGATCACTCCCGCCCGTCTTACCCAAGTCGCTCGAGGTGAGCGGGTGCTGCGGGATTTGGGCTTCCGGGTTTGTCGGGTGCGCTACCATGGTGAGATTGCCCGGATTGAGGTCGAGCCCGAGATGTTTCCCCGGCTCTTCTCTCCCGAGGTCTGCACCAAAATTATCGCCACCTTTAAAGAGATTGGTTTTTTATACATTGCAGTTGACCTACAGGGTTTCCGAAGCGGTTCGTTAAACGAAGCCGTGCGACCTGAAAGTGCAAACAATCTAGATTCGTGATTCTCGTCGCATCTATGTGCCGCGTGCGACCGCTGAACGCTTTATGGAACTTAGCAGCCAGTTTAAGACCAAGTCCGCTCTTTAGTTGGGTCGAAGAAAATTTTGCTGATAAACCGGGTTGAACTCATCTCAAGATTCTGCGGAACGATCGTTAGCAAGACGCTCCGGCAGTCGCTAACTGAGCTTCCCTCGAGCGGGCTGCGCACTCTCACAGATCCATAGAAAGCGGCGGCACACGATTCCGGCCTCGGCCTCGAACGGATGATAAGGAAATGCGTCCTATTGTTAGGATTCGTTCATGGCATCCTCGTGAAACCGTGGAAAAATCCGCGACAACCAGATGACGCAACTTCCAGCCTCTCTGCGTTCCAATCCGCCCCTTGAAATCTCTTCGGGAGGTTAACAAAATGAGAAGCCAGCTTAGGCCTCATGATTCCCTATGTCTGTTCGGAAAAGTCCTATCACGGCTCTGGTGCTTTCAGTAATCGTCCCTGGGTTGGGGCAGATTTTTAACGAGGAAAAGAAAAAGGGGCTCGTAATTTTCGCTTCCTGCTTGGGCCTCGCGCTGCTCACCTACTGGTTTTCAGGCTTCAACAAATTCAGCATTGCTCTTGCTCTGATCCTTCTTTGGAGCAGCGCCATCGTTGATGCCTTCAAAGTCGCCAACGCTTCCGGCCGGCCGGCCGAGTTCTATTATCGCAGACCCTACGTCGTTGCCATGTTATTGCTCGTTGGTCCCCTCGCATTCCCGCTGCTGTGGCAAAGCCCGCAGTTTTCCCGGTTCGCTCGCTGGACTTGGACGGTGATAGTCGTCACCGCTGCCCTCATGTTCGTTGTAACACCCTATTTGATGAACTGGCTGATAAAGCAGGCGCCGGATATGTAATAGGGTGCAATAATGGTGACCTCGAGAATTCCATGAGCATATCATAATGTGTCTATCGGCTCCTAAAAAACACCGTGACTTGATTCCTTTCCCACGCGCGCCGGTCAACGTGAATTCCTGATGCGTCACACAGCATATCGTGGTACCGTTCGAATCCCCGAGCTTAAATTCTCATTCAGCTGACCCACACACCGCGCACGCATGATTTTCTCTCAAAGACTCAACTCCACGGCCCGCGGACTCGTCACTCTCTATACCAGCACGCTGTTGGCAGGAATGTGGGCGATGATCGTTCCCGCCGTTCCTGTGTTGGCGAAATCCTTTGGCGTTTCCGCCGGCACCGCGGCGCAAACGATTACGGCTTTGGCCGTCGGCCGATTTGCCGGCCTGCCTGTAAGCGGAGTGGTGCTGGATCGCTTGGGCACGCGCTCTGCATTGATAGCCGGCCCAGCATTGGGATGTGCCGCGGGATTATTGGCGGCGAGCATGCCCTGGTTCGGCTCGATCCTCGCGTTGGTTTTCTTGATGGGCGTTGCGGAAAGCGTCTGGGTTATTGCCCGGGAGGTCGCCGGGATCGATCTCGCGCGCCCGGACCAACGCGGCCGAGTCCTCAGCGGTTTTCACGGCGTCAATAATCTGGGGCTCGCCTTAGGTCCTCTGTTCGGCGGGATACTCACCGAGAACATCGGCTTTAGAGCTGTCTTTGTCGCCTATGCCGCATGCGCGGCGGCTTCAGTACTGATCGGTTTTTCAGTTGAGAACTCGCGGCCTGCTCACGAGCCGCCTTCCGCTTCAGATGCCGCAAAACATTCCGGACGTGCAACTTTGATGGACCGGCTGCGCGGTCTAAGGATTCTTTTTCACCAGATTCACCCCGACCTGCGAGCGACCTACATCGTGCTGGTCTTTGCCACGTTTACCAGCTTCGTTCATCGGGTCACGACACAAAGCATGCTACCGCTTTATGCTAGCTCCAAGCTTGGGCTGACACCGAAAGCAGTAGGGCTTTTATTTACCATATCCGGCTTCTGTGTCTTCACAATGATCTTGCCCGCCGGCTTCATCATCGACAAGATCGGCAGAAAGTGGGCGACGGTCCCCAGCACCGGCATCCCGGCCCTCGCCTTCCTGTTGATTCCCTTTGCCGAGACTTTTTTTCAGCTGGCCGTTCTCTTATCGTTCTTGGGAATAGCCAACGGACTGTCGCTCGGATCGCTGGCGACCTCGACCTATGACGTCGTGCCGCCGAGTGCCCGTGGACGGCTTCAGGCGGCGCGACGAACGGCAGCGGAGATCGGTGGCATGGGCGCGCCGCTCCTCGGAGGCTTCTGGCCGACACTTTCAATGCCGGCGTCCCGTTCTTGGCCTATGCGCCCCTGCTTGTGTTATCCGCATTTTTATTGGCTGTCGTGGGTCGCGAAACTTTGCCTAGATGAAGCTTTTAAATCTTTTTCGATTGTCATTGCCGTTACGGAGCTGACGGGCCCGCTCCCACGGGACGCTCTCGCATGGTTTTGAAGCTTGAAGCCAACGGACGTAGACTTTTTTTAAATAAAGCACTGTGTCTCCCTTAAATGGCGATACAAATGATTTGTCGCTTCCGGTTGCCGTAATAAAGCAGCGCAGGCCGCTTATTGATTTCGGCAGTGGGTGAGAGATTACATGCGCAACTGGGCAGAGCGGCGACAGCAAGCGCGAAAATAAACAGATGCTTGAACATTCTCATAGGACGTCTTGGGTTTCGGCGACTGCCTGGCGAGGCGCATTACGCGCGAACGACAATGTTCGAGTTTCGAATTGAAACTAACTCGGTTACTTCAAAAGCTGGTAGATGTCGTCTGCCTGCCGGTAGAAAACCGCCTTCAACAAATCAGCGTATTCGTTTTCGCGCGGCATCACGGTCCAATCGGAAGAGGGTAGGTAAAATAGCGCGGCCCATCCCAAGATGTTGCGCGTCTGGTACCGAAAGGAAACTGCTTTCCTCTGCTGTTTGTGTTTTGGCGAATACAAAGCAAACGACACTTCATAACCTGCCTTGCAAACCTGTGGGAACAGCCCGGCGGTAGCGATTGTCAATAATTGCCCCTCAAATCCCAGCATACAAGCATGATAGGGATTCGTTCCTCTAAAGAAAAAAGATGTCAAAACCAAATCGGTGGTGGAAACCCCATCCACGTATGCGACCGTTCTAAAGACCTCGCTTTTCTTTAGGTTTTCGAGAAACTTTCCAAGATCGTACGATTCCGGCTTGTCTGGCGGCCGTTCGACTCCGAGAGCCAGGCTTTGGAACATCGCTTTGCGCGCTTGATTCTCTTCTAAAGGCAAAAAGTCGCTTGAAAAATTATACGCAACGCAGCCGTAAACAATACACATGCTCAGTATCAGCACTGAATTTAAAGCAAGTTTCACCACGTTGCGCATGAAGACCGTCGTGAACGTTTGCCGCCTGTGGATCAGTCGCATAGCTCTCCAGAATGCGTACTTGAAACCTGTCGAGCGTTCAAGTGGGCGGGCCGCGTTCTCGGCAGCAACGAAGTGGCCTTTCTAACGAGATCGGCAGGCCGCGCGCCGCTTACTTTTTTTAACGAGCGTCCTGCAACGCCGGGAGTCCGCATCGGAATGGCAACGGCACAGTACCGATTTGGCGGCTTTGTGGTTTAGATTCCGGAATTTTTCCGGTATATTAGGGACTTGGTCGAATGGAATCTGATATGCAATACAGGACCGACGACTTACGCATTAAGGAAATAAAAGAACTGTTGCCGCCATCGCACATACTGCGCGAGTTTTCCATCACGGAAAAAGCCGCAAAGACGGTGTACGAGACGCGGCAAGCCATCCACCGGATTTTGCACGGCGCTGACGACCGCTTGCTGGCGATCATGGGTCCCTGCTCGATTCATGACGTGAAAGCGGCAAAGGAATATGCCGGCAAGCTGAAGGAGGCAAAGTATCGTCTGTCGGATGATTTACTGGTGGTCATGCGCGTCTATTTTGAGAAACCGCGCACCACGGTGGGATGGAAGGGGCTGATCAACGACCCGAAGCTGGACGGCAGTTTTCAGATCAATGAAGGATTGCGTGTCGGGCGCCAGCTGTTGCTCGAACTCAACGAAATGGGTCTTCCGGCGGCATGCGAGTTTCTCGACATGATTACACCGCAATACGTCGCGGACCTCGTTTCCTGGGGCGCCATCGGCGCGCGCACAACGGAAAGCCAGGTGCACCGCGAGCTCGCTTCCGGCCTCTCATGTCCCGTAGGGTTTAAAAATGGAACCGACGGCAATGTCCGCATCGCTCTCGATGCGATCCGCGCGGCACACGCGCCGCATCATTTCCTGTCAGTCACCAAAGCCGGCCACTCGGCAATCGTATCGACTACCGGCAACGAGGATTGCCACATTATCTTGCGGGGCGGAAAGCAACCCAATTACCACGACACGGCGGTGAATGCCGCGGCCAAGAGTTTGGCCGAAGCCGGCGTACCAGCGCGGATCATGATCGACTTCAGCCATGGCAACAGCGGCAAAGATCCGCAAAAACAGGTCGAGGTGGGAAGTGAGGTGGCGGCGCAGATCGCCGGCGGCGATGGAAGAATCTTCGGTGTGATGGTCGAAAGCCACCTCAAAGCCGGCCGTCAAGACTTGGTGCCGGGGAAGCAGTTGGTCTACGGTCTGAGCATCACGGATGCCTGCATCGGTTGGGAAGAGAGCTACGGGTTGCTTAAAACGCTTGCCGACGCGGTGCGCCAGCGGCGCCTCAAAGCGGAGGCGGAGGCCGAAGCTGAGTGAGTACCTTTATTCCAGCGTCCCGATCCGTCTCCAGGCCGGCAGACCGTTTCCACTGATTGCGTTGTTACCCACGGTTATTTTCGTGAGCTGCGCCGAAGCGGCTGCTCCACGGGCAGGTCGGCGGGATTTCTCCGCGTTCAATCCGGATGCGCTAAGACGCCGCACCGGGCTAACGGAAGGATTAGGTAGCCGCGAAAACGGACGTGACTTCTTGGTGTCCGTCCTTTTCCTCTAGCGCCTTCTCGTAATACAGCCCCAAAGCTTCAAGCACGGGCGTGTCTTGAATCGAAAAAAGCACGGCGTCTTCCGTCGAAGAAGCGTTAAGGTGTTCGTGGAGCGCCCAGGGCGGAATCGCGATGATATCCCCTTTGCTCCAGTTAAAACGCTGCCCATCGATGATCGTCGATCCTGTCCCATGCACCACGTTGTAAACGGCGCTGCCCGTGTGACGGTGCGCCTTGGTCTGCTGGCCGGGTCTCAGCAGTTGGACCCAGCAAGCCATCGTCGGCATCACGGGGCCGCCCGTCTGAGGGTGACGATATTCGAGTGCAACGCCATCGAAAGGGCTACCGTCATTTTCGCGCAACGCGAATAAAGCCTCCCGGGTCTGATCCCAAGAATAGAGGAGCAGCGGCGATGATTGAGGCTTCTCCTTCACCCAGGTCGGACTCAGGTGCGCGTGGCCATGGAGCTGTTTTGAGGCGTTGGGCGGACGGCTGGCAGGCACCTGCGGCGCCGTATAAAATTGAAAGAACATCGCTTCCAATGATTGAATCAATGGAATATCGAGCCCGTCCATCCAGACTACCGTCTCGCCCGTTTCATTGCCGTGGTCGTGCCAGGACCAACTGGGTGTCAATATTAGATCTCCGGGGGCCATGTACACGCGCTCGCCGTCGACCGCGGTGTAAGCGCCCGTACCCTCAATAATGAAGCGGATCGCCGTCGGCGTGTGCCGATGAGCGCGGGCAACCTCACCAGGCAATAACACCTGTACGGCGGCGATGAGATTGTTCGTCGTCGCCCAACGACCGCCAAGACCGGGATTAAAGAGCTGCAGCGCGCGGCGTTCGTCGCCGACTGGCACCGCCTCGCCCGACTCTTTGATGATCGACTCAAGGACGGACCATCGCCACATGTAAGGAATCATCTTGGGCCGCGGGTGGCGAGTCATTTGGCTCGCCAGCTCCCAGAGACCGTGCATATGGTTCGCATGGATGCGCTCGTGGAAAGCCTCTCGGAGCGAGACTCGCTGGCGGTTTCCTGGAGTTTCGCCCTGATCCGCTGGAATAATTTTACTTTCAGGTTTAGCCATTGAAGCCTCCCGGATTTTTTTAATCTGTCTCGATTCCCAACCCTTTCGTCTTTAAAACGGAAAATACAGCATCTAGCGTATAAGAGGCATGTCGGTGTGTCAAATTTGAAATTTACTTGTTAGGGGTCGCTCACAAACAATCGTCGGAGTGAACCGCTTACTTCCGAACGCCAAGTTCCCGTTGTGCTTCACCCGTGAAGTATGGTTGACAACGAAATTTCCTTCAAATACCTTTCCCCAGATCAGGGAGAATGCCAGCAGAGTTTTTTATAGATCTTGTCTGAGCCGGAAATAGCGAAAGATTTTGGAACAGCGAGCAAGTTCTAGTATGCAATTGTGAAGTAACTTCATTCGGAAAATTTGGGAGCGCGAGTTAAACGTATCTATTCACACAAAAAATTATCGGAGGGAAGAAGATGCAACTGACTCTCGATAAGGCATCCATAATTGCCGACAAAGCACTCGCTAAGGCGAGAGAATCTAAATTCAGACCCATGTGTGTCGCCGTGCTGGATGAAGGCGGCCACCTGAAAGCATTGAAACGTGAAGATGGCGCGAGCATTCTCCGTCCGCAGATCGCCATCGGCAAGGCGTGGGGGGCCGTTGGGATGGGAGAGTCCAGCCGTCAGCTGGGCGAGCGGCTAAAGGACCGGCCGGCATTTTTGGGCGCCTTGTCAACTATGTCGGAAGGCAAGGTAGTACCTGTCGCGGGCGGCGTCTTGATTATGAACAATAATGAAATCATTGGCGCCGTCGGTGTAACCGGCGGGACGTCCGATGAAGACGAACTTTGCGCTATCGAGGGAATAAAGGCCGCTGGACTGAGCTTCAAAGTTTAGCAGGTTGCTGTTTGCCCTTCGATGCGCTCAGGGTGAACGGAGAAGTCTACGATTATTAGTGATTTTCTGTTGGCCCAGTCGAGGCAGAATCTGCCCTGACCGAATTCGAAGGGAACAATGCGCTTCAGGGGCATTGTCTTTTGTAGTCCGCAACCCCCGAAAAACCGCAATGATCGCTATAAGTCGAGACGGCGCGAAAGACCCTATCGGCTTTGCAGAACCTGGCCGCCCATATTGGTGACCCGATCAATCCTGATGACGACGGCCGAGCCTTTGCGCTCGGGATCTTTTTCCAGCTCCGCGGGCACGGTGCGCGCCATGACCTGATCCCTAACGGAGCCGTTGTCGTGGACCGTGGCGACCCCGTGAAAGCGCCAGGCGACTTTTGTCTTGGCATCGCGAAACAGCACAACGACCTTGGGGTTCGCCGTGACGTTTTTTAAATGCTGCCGCCGGGTGCGCTCCCAGTAAGCCAGGGACTCGTCATCAAAGACCATCATGCTTCCCTTGTAACCGATATCCGGCTCGCCGTCTGGCGCGGCCGTGGCGAGAATACAAGGGCAACCGTTGGCCAAAGCGTTGTCGATCAACTCATGCATCTGATCTATAAGTTTAATCATGGGGCGGATCGTAGAAAAGACGATCGTAGAAAAGACCGGAGCGGATGTCAATAGAAGCTGATGCGTAAATTCTTTGGGAGCAGAGATCGGCGTCGGTGATTCTCACCCTTTAGGTAGCGCAACGTGGAGCGTTGCACGTTCGTTGGAAGTTTGGATTCAGATCATGCAACGGAACGATGACGAGTTGGCGAACTTGCATACAAACCTCATGCTGAGTCGTACTGAGGAGCCTAACCAGCGATCAGTCACCTTCTTGGTATTTCTTACCCGGTGTCCACCTACGAACGTTCTGACAGTAGCGGACGTACGACTCACCAAACTTGCTGCGCAAGCTCGGCTCCTCGTAAACAATTATAAACAGATAGAATAGCACGAAAACCCCTATCGCGTATCGCAATAGTGACCAGGATTCAAAGAAGACGGCTTCTCCTAACAGCACGAACAGAAGGCCGAGATATATCGGATTTCGGACGTACCGGTAGAGGCCACGAACTACCAGAACCTTGGGTGGGTCGATTGGAGCCGGAGTGCCTCTTCCTACAGAGGCAAAATCCCAGACGCATCGGAAATAGACCGACACGCCGAGCAGGGCTGACAACAGGGCTAGGTGCTGCGGGATTCCCCACTGGGACGGTACCGCTATGATGTCGCGGCCCAAGATCAAAAATGGAATCACGACCGTGACGGTGCCCGGCACGAAGATAGTGAAGATGATGTTCTTGAGGAGCACCATGTCTGCTCCTGAGGAAACTGCCTCAACGCCCGAGTTGACCGGGCACGGCATGTAACACTGAATCACGATCACAAAGTTCCGCCAACTCCGAAGGAACCTTCAAGCCATGTTAAACGGCGTCGAAGAAACTTTGTCTTACCACGGTGGTATTCAGACGGGTCTAATCGAGAGGCTTTCCTCGACAAAATCCAATATCAGCAGAAGTTTAGTCCGAAGCTCGCTTAGATACGGATCGGGAAGCGCGCCTAGTTTTCGGCGAAGACGACGACTGTCAATGGACTTGATCTGATCCACTAACACGTCTGAGGGCCGATTCAGTCCCGACACTGACTTGGGCAGCGCTACGCGTAAGGGATTCTCAAAACCAGCTATTTTTGTCGTCAATGGACAGATGATAGTCGACGGATGGGATCGGTTAAGGGCATCGACTGCACTACTACAACTGGGCGAACCTTCCCTGGCTCCGTGCCAAAGCGAGGGTTTAAGTCGGCCACATAGAGGTGGCCATACTGAGGTATCATCGTTCGGTCGGCAGATCCTCAAGCAGTTCGGTCTCTCTCAGATATTCCAAGTGCGACGCCCCTAGGCGACGCGACGCTTTGCGATATTCCCGCTCCAACAGTTTCCGGGCGTAAAGCGCATTATAATGGCTAACTGCTTTGCGAAAGTACGTGTTTCGCGGCACCTTGAGCTTTTTGCGAATCTTTTCTGCCGCTAAATAAGTGGGTTCATCCAGCTTTAAGGAGAGCGCTTTGGCCATGGAACCCCTCCCGTTCAGACCTGGAATCACCAAAAGTATATCCCGGCACCTTATAAGTCAATTGGGCGGAGGAAGCGGGCGCAAATCCAATTTTCTGAAAAGGCCGTTTTATTCTTGCTCATATGATTGAAGGTCGCCTAAATAATGTACAGTCAAACACAATGGCAAAATATCGCGTCACGGTTGATACCGGTGGAACTTTCTCCGATGTTTTTTCAACGAAGATTGAGGCGAGATCAGAAGCGAGGTGATCCAGGGGGAGACTTTTGAATATGAATCTTGCTTTTCTTCCCTGCTCGATTGAGCTTCCGGTTTACAGCGCGGATTCGCCACGCCGTGCTTGCATCAACTCCAACCTTTTCGAGCTATGACTCCTTCGCTTGGTAGACAGCCACGCGGTCGCGCCCTGCCGCCTTGGCGACATACAAGGCTTTGTCGGCCGCCCGCAGCAATTCGCCGGGGTTGGAACCGTGGACACCCGCCTGCGCAATGCCGGCCGACACGGTCATCGTGCCAAGCAGCGGGCCACCGTGCCGAACCTGCATTTCCTTGACCAGCACACAAATCTCTTCTACGCGTTTCTGGGTGTCCGCCAGCGATGAATCGGGCAGAACGAGCACAAACTCATCGCCGCCATAGCGGCACGAGATATCGCTCTTGCGGAGCTTTTCACGCAGCACCTGCCCCAACTCGCGTAACAGCGCGTCGCCGGCATCGTGACCAAAGGTATCGTTGAACCGCTTGAAATCATCGAGATCGAGCATCACGACGCATAACGGGGAATTCCGGCGCTGCGCGCGATACACGTCCCGCGACATTGTCTCTTCCAAGAAGCGCCGATTGAACAACCCGGTCAGCGGATCGCGGATAGCCTGTTCGCGCAGTTTCTCCCGGAGTTTCAAGTTGGACAAAGACATCTTTATGACTTCGCCCACCGTTACGGCCAGTTGTTGCTGGCCGATCGCATGCTCATCTTTCAAAGAGTCGGCACCAATGATACACAACACCCCCAGCGTTTCGCCTTGCATCGTCAAAGGCACGCACAAGGAACCTGTCTGCAGTTGACGGACGAAATGACGGCATTGCAAACCAGCCTGGGGATCTGTGACTTGATGGAGTTGACCTCGCCGCAGCGCCCAACAATCCTCCAATGAAAAGACCGGCTCGACTGGCGCCTCATCGCCCCAGTGCGCCACCGTCTCAAGATACTGATCCCACGCATGCAAGACCGCCAGACAGCCGGCTTGTCCGGAGAATAGTTCTCCCGCCATCAGGGCAACCACCTTGTAAGCCTCCTCCTGTGTAGTGCAGGTATGAATCAGATCATGCATGCGGTTGAGCAACTGCATTTCACTGTCGCGCCGCTGCGATCCAGCGACCAAAACCTTCAGCTGGTCACTGGTCTCTCGCGCGGCAGCCTCTGCACGTTTGCGTGCGGTGATGTCGCGAATGTTGCATTGAACGACGTGATGGCCGTCTTCCGGATAGACGTTGCTGATAAACTCCACTTCGCGGTGCTTTCCCTCTTTGGATTGGAGCGGCAAGTCTTCGTAACGGATATAGCCTTTCTCCTTCAATTCTCGAAAAGCGTGTCGGCTAGCTGTCATATCCGTGAGCAAGCCGATTTCCCAGAGTTCCTTCCCCACTAATTCGTTGCGGGTGTAGCCCAGCAACTCTGTCATGAATGGGTTGACGTCGGTGATTTTTCGCGTGGCGGCATCCAGAATTAGTATCCCATCTTGTGCGGCTTCAAAGAGCCGCCGATAACGAATCTCGGAAGTCCGCACGCTCCCCCGCGCCCCTCTGCGCTTGGCGATTTTGTTGGTCTTGTCGGTCACTTGAGCAGCTCCTTCCTCGAGGCACACTGCTTGGCGAGGTGAAATCAACTTGCTGCCGCAGTATTGATGTGGGTTCTAATTAGTATGCCAAAAATAGAAATCAAATCAACCTGATTTTGATGCAGGCCGCGCCTCTGGTCACGAAGCGGAGTCCCTCGTTGAACCCAAGAAAATTTAATGATACAGCCAGTCACGATGAGTAAATATAGAGTAACCGTCGACACCGGCGGAACTTTTTCCGACTTTGTTTTCTTCAATGAAGAGACGGGTGAATTCACTAT
>WNGH01001721.1_pt1 | contig 34724 bp, 29 predicted proteins | sample 5400631 | NCBI WGS metagenome assembly WNGH01 (sample SAMN13153373, study PRJNA577476) | soil metagenome | isolation source: 115 cm soil or saprolite under Garry oak tree replicate 1 | place: USA:California | collected 2016-06-15
GGACTTGCTTTAGTTTGGCGCTGAGTTTTTGGCCAGCATTTCCGACATGGTCTGGCTCTGTGGTCCAGCGAAACGCATTGCCAGGTTTTGGGCCAGAAGCGGATCGATTCTTGCGCCCGCGATGGCTTTCAGGGCGTGCTGGCGGTGATCCTCCGCTGGGCCAGAGAGAGTGATCAACGCAGCGGCAAATTCCATCTGTGGGTCGGAGCCACGCAGGCCGATCGCCTTTTTCACCAGGGCGTACCCGTCGAGTCCCGCCGCTGGATTCTGCTCGTCTTTTGAAACCTTCATCCAGCTTTGCCCGATCCACTGTTTGTAGGCTTCTGCGAGATAGCCAACATCGAACCAGGCGAGGGCATCCGGACGACCGGAGGATTCAGCGGAAGTCGCGCGAGCGTGGAGCCTGGCGAGCAGTTCTTTCGCCGCCAGTGGGTCTTTGCGTGCGTAGAGCGTGGCGCGGCGAAGCGTCTCCATTCGAACGAGGACAAGCGTGTCTGGGGCAAGAATTTCCAGCGTGTCTCGGACGAGGTTTTTGGTGTCGTAAGTTTCACCACCACTGAGGTTCCAATCGTGACTGATCCACGGCAAAGACTTTGCCGGTCCAATTTCGACGCTATGGCAGATGAGCGGCGGGCCTGCCTTGGCAAGGGTTGCCAAGCACAGCAAGGTTGCCAGGAGTACGACGACGAGTCTCGATGAACGAATCATCTGGGTTCTCATGATCTTGTGAATCTCCTTCCGAGTTTATTAACCTACGGAAGACAAGACGCTCAAAAGCAGGGCCCTGTTAACAAATCATGCGGGAAGGCGGACAGCAAGAGGTGGTGAAGTGCCTCGTCGAAGTTTCGCCAACCAGGGCAAAGTGCTCCCCAAGGGACACAACTTACTTGACGTTGGGCGGGCCCTGCGACCAGTTATGCTCGTAGGTGCGCCACAAGTAGATGTCGCCAAAGCCGAGGGAGTTCCACCAGGCGTCGAGCATGGAACGGTCGAGACCGAGGATGCCTTGGCGAGTGACGCCCGCAGGGGGCGGAGCAAGCGCGGCGAGACGATCATAGACGCCGGGGCGATCGGGGTCACTGACGCGGGAGAGCAAATGCCAGAGCGTGAGAGCGTCGCTCTTGCGGGCGTCCGCGAGGATGACGCCGAGTAGGGCGGTGCGTTCCGCGGCCGTGGTGGACGAAAAATCAAATTTTGACAAGGCGTCACGAAACGAAGCGCTGGCGTCCTCAAGGTAAGGGGTGCCGGGGCCGATCCCAGGACGCGTTTGACAGATAGCTCCGGCGGGAATAAAGGATTCGTGGCCGTTAAGTTTGAAGCCCACCCAGCCCATGGTAGTACGCAACAGGCCAGCGCCGGAATCGTCCACCTGCAGGGTGTAGACGCAGCCGAGATCCACGGCGACGGCGGAAGGAGTATCGACGACAAACTCACCGGGCGGCGCCCAGATGGTGGCGTGAATCGTACCGCGCTCGAGAGAGAGGCGCTTCCGGCCGGGGCCGTTGGTAACCAGGCGAAGCCGCGAACTGGGGTCGACTTCGACGCGGCCCGTTTCGTCGAGCGTGATGGTGGCCCGCGAGAAGTTATCGGTCACCAGGGTTTGACCGATTCCTAGTTTTCCCGGTCCCGACTTCTCGCCGATAGCATGCCATCCGACCCGGGGTGTGCCTTCCAGACGAGCGACGTCCCACGACGGCCCGGCATTTCCCGGAGGTCTTGAGCGCAGAACAAGAAATACCGCAGCTGCAAGCAAGACGAGCACCGCGACGGCGCCGAGTTGAGGCGACCATCGCAGGCTGAAAAAGGCCCGGCGCTGCTGCACCGGGCGAGTCTCTCTAAGCCGATCGAACGCAGCCGCAGGTTGATTGTGGCGATACCGCCCCAACGCAGCCTCTAACTTTTGGATTTCCGGGTCAGGCTCCCCTGAGCCATCCCACAAGTAATCTTCTTTCATAAACTCTTCCTTAAGCTCATCAAGCTCATCACGCGCTTGTCTCTCCCAACTTCTCGCGCAGCAACTGCATTCCCCGACAAAGATTGACGCGAACCGAACCGTGAGTCAGCCCCGTGCGCGCCGCGATTTCTGGGCCGGTCATGCCCTCCACCAGCCGAAGGATGAGCGGTTCACGATAGGATTCCGGAAGAGCCCGGATCACGGCCAGAATCGCTTTAGCTTGCTGTTCGGCGGCGTGGTCGCTCGCCCGGGTTTTCGCGTGGTTCTCGGAGACCGGTTCCGTTAACTTGCTGACTGGGATAGCTTTCCTGAAATAGTCATTGGCGAGGTTTCTGGTAATGGTCCCCAGCCAAGCTCCAAAACGAGAGCTGTCGCGCAGAGCATGGAGTTGACGCAACGCCGAGAGAAACACCTCTTGGACAAGGTCATCAACTTCAGGTGGGGGTACCCGAGCGAGAAGAATGCCGTGGACCACACGGGCATACCGGGCGTACAGGCGACCGAACGCGACACGATCGCCGTCGCGGGCCGCAGAGACGAGCGAGTCATCCTCGCGCGATTCGGTGACAGGCCAGACAGTCACAGACGTGAAGTTCCATGTGTGCGGTTCGAAAGTCAACCTGGTATCTCACGTTTCAGCCATGGAGAGCCAATGTCCCTTACCGGAGTAAGACGCGGGGGAGATGGAAGTGTTAACAGCGGCCCTCGCAGCTCGAGTCGTTTCTGGAGCTTAGTCGCTGAACTGCCAGTGTTTAAACCAACGGTCATCACAGATTTTGCCGTCTTGACAACAAATTTAGGGTTTCCTACGTCCAATAGAGTGGAGAACAAAATTTGCAAGGCACCCCCGGCCATGGGGACAGTTATTGCTTCGCCATGCCGTTTGCCCGACAGCAACACCACCAGAGTAGCGGTGTTATACTCTTGAAGTTGGGCCTCGACAGGATCGGGGCAAGCCGAAGTGCGGTCGACTGAGGCCAACAAGGCTGCGGGGGGCTTGAAAAGAGGAGTAACCAACATGGAAGAGCAGGTGAGAGAGCTTTTTAACTGGACGCGTCGCCGCAAGATACTCGCAGCGGTATTTGTTGCGTTCACGCTGACGGTCGGGATTTTGATCGGGTCCGTCGTTTCCGGCCGCGTGTCGGCGATGAAGAGTCTTGGATTTTCAGGCACAACAGCGACAGCGCTGACGGTGCCGGACCCGGTGCCGTCGTCAAGCTCTTTTGCGGGGATCGTCAATCGCGTGGAGCCCGCGGTCGTGAACATCGCCACGACCCAAGTGCTCGAGCGCAAGCAGAGCAAAAAGCGCCGCTCGCAGCCGTACGATCAGGAAGATCCGATGCAGGATTTCTTCGACCGGTTCTTTGATGGGCGGCAGGACGGACCGCCACAGGCCGAGCGCAGCTTGGGTTCGGGGGTAATCGTGGACAAGCGCGGGTACATCCTGACGAACAATCACGTGGTCGAACAAGCGACGAAAATCCAGGTGCAGTTGAACGGCGATACGACCAGGTACACGGCCAAGGTCATCGGCGTGGACGAGGATACCGACCTGGCGGTGATCAAGATCGATGCGAGCAAAGAACTGCCCATCGCGAAGCTCGGAAATTCGGATGGCGTACAGGTGGGCGACTGGGTGCTGGCGATCGGTAGTCCCTTCGGACTGCAAGCGACAGTCACTGCGGGAATCATCAGCGCAAAAGACCGCGGCGGGATCGGGCATCAGTTCCAGAGGTTTCTGCAGACCGACGCGGCGATCAACCCGGGGAATTCTGGCGGGCCACTGGTAGACCTGGCCGGCGAAGTGATCGGGATAAATACTGCGATCATCACGGGCAGCCGCGGCTATGAAGGCGTCGGCTTCGCCCTGCCCTCGACCACGGCGATCAACGTTTACGACCAGATTATCAAGCAAGGCCGCGTGACGCGCGGGTCGATCGGCGTCAGCTTCCAGGAAGAACTGAGCACGAACACCATCACGCTGAAATCGCTGGGCGCGCCCTACGGCGTAGTGATTGAAGGGGTCGAGCCGGGAAGTCCGGCGGAGAAGGCCGGTTTGAAGGGCGGTGACGTGATCACCAGCGTGAACGGTCAGGTGGTCAAGACCGGGAATGATCTGGTGAACCCGATTGCGCAAGCGCCGATCGGCAGCAAGGTGAAGCTGACTTATATTCGCGACCGCGCGCAGAAAGAAACAACCGCGGAGGTTGGAGACCGCACGCGAGTGTTCCCGAATTCGGCGGGGCGCCTGGGCGAGCAGCCTGGTGAAACCGCGCCCCCGGAATTCGGCCTACACGTGGAAGAATTGACGCCGGACCGCGGGCATCGCGTCGGAATGGAAGGGCAGAAGGGCGTGCTCGTAACCGAAGTCGATCCGGCTTCGTTTGCCGATGATTTGGGATTCGGCCGCGGAGACGTGATCTCTCTGATCAACGGTGAAACCGTGAATTCTGTCTCCGATTACCGTAAGGCCGTGTCAAAACTGAAGCATGGCGAGGACGTTGTATTTAAGGTTCTTCGCCGGCAGGACAGCGACCGGATCCTGACACTCTATTTGTCGGGCAAAGTTCCGGCCGACAGCCAGCAATAGTAACGCAGCAACAACCAATACAGACACCCATATGCGAGTGCGAAGAGTGACCCACCTAGCCCTGACGCTGCTCGTCGCAGCAGGGTTGGGTGTGTGTGCCGCTTCGGCGCAAAAGAAATCTACTTCTTCCAAGTCGCCCAACACTGCGCACAAGTCGAAGGCGTCAAAAAAATTAAACCGGCGGGAGCGGGGGCAAAAAGCCCCCACTCCTGACCGAATTTCCGAAATCCAGCAGGCGCTCGCTAAAGACGGTTCGTTCACCGGGAAACCGAACGGGAAGTGGGACGCGTCGACGATCGAAGCGACGAGAAAATTCCAGGAAGCGCATGGGCTGAATCCCACCGGGAAGCTGGATGCGAAAACACTACAGCAATTGGGCCTGGGCTCTCAAACCGCAGGTGTTGCCCCACCCATGCCTCCGATGAGCTCTTCTTCTCGCCAGAAAACGCCATCCTCTCAGACGGCCCGCCGCCAGCAATAGTCCGCCATTGCATTCTGTCGACAACTGATTTAGAAGACGGACGTTGCTTGGCGTGTATGCGTGGACCGAAGAGGTGAGCGTGCCATGAAACCAATGAGGGTCTTCCTAGCGGCCGTTCTCGCAGCCTTGTGTGTGGAAGGAATTTGCGCGCAGGAGAAACCGAGCGCCACCCCTGTCAAAGCCGTGCGGTTCGGCAGGCTCTGGGACGCCAAGGGGAGGCTTTGGACCAATGCCACGGTGATCGTGGAGCGTGACCGGATTCGCGGTGTGACGACGGATGTCTCGACGATCCCTGTGGGCGCGGAGGTGATCGATCTGTCGAAATACACGGGCTTGCCCGGGCTGATCGATGTGCATACGCACATGACCATGTACACCGACGAGACTCCCGGCGAGCCGATGCTGAAGCAGTTGACCAGCAACGCGCCTGCGGTAGAGGTGTTTGTCGCGCGCAAAGGAGCGATGCGCACGCTGGGGGCAGGCGTGACGACGGTGCGCGATCTCGGCGCGGATCAATACATGGACATTGCCATGCGCGATTTGATCAACCGCGGAGAAATGATCGGTCCGCGCATGTTTGTGTGCGGGTACGGGCTGTACATCACCAACACGCCCTACAAATCGGGGATAAATCCGCCGGCGGGCGGGATCGCCGATGGCGTGCCGGAAGTGTTGAAGGCAGTACGGCAGCAGATCGCTGCGGGTGCCGACGTAGTCAAAATGTACGGATCGACCGGAACGGACGATGACGTGACGGGATTCGAGACGTATACCTACGAAGAGATGAAGGCGGCAGTGGAAATGGCCCACCAGTTTGGAAAAAAGATCGCCATCCACTCGTACGGGCCGGACGGGGCGCGGGACGCAGTACGCGCCGGGACGGATTCGTTAGAACATGCGACGGACATGGACGATGCCACGATTCAGGAAATGGTAAAGCGTGGAACGTTCTATGTGCCAACGATCGACCACAACCGCTATTACATCGAAAACGGCGACAAGATCGGGTACGCGACGGGATATAAGGCGAAGCTGCAAGCGTTCATTCCAAGGAATCTGGAAACGGCGCAAAAGGCCTTCAAAGCCGGGGTGAAGTTTGCGATGGGTTCGGATGCCATCTACACGATGTTTGGACAGAACACTCGCGAGCTGGGCTGGTTCGTGAAAGCAGGAATGACGCCGGAGCAGGCGTTGCGCACCGCGACGACTAATGCGGCGGAGCTGTTGGGGAAAGAAAAAGAGCTGGGAGCAGTCGCTCCGGGATATTTTGCGGACCTGGTCGCCGTCCAAGGGGACCCTCTGGCTGATATCGATGTTGTTTTGAAGAACGTGAAGTGGGTGATGAAGGGCGGCTCGGTGGTGATGGACCACACAAAGAACTGAGAGAATTTGCTCCGCGGCGCTCGCTGAAAACAAACCATTCCTTTGACCTAGTGGCGAGCGCAAGCCCAGCACATCAGAGCGGGGTGAGCGAGCCTTAGACAGTTCAAATAGTGCGTGCAATTCGGGACCTATCGATACGTTCTCTAATTTCACGCCGTGAGGCCGGGTATTCACTGGAGTGGTCGTGGTTTGCGAAGAGGTTTGGGCTCCCCGAGTGTGTCGTGGGCAGAAATGGAAGGATGAGCCTGCATCAAGTTGAAAAACCCCTCCAGGATGAGGCGAGGGATTCCACAGAGAGGAGTAGATATTGCGGAAATACAGCTCAAGGGAACTGCGTTTGACCGTATTCGGAGGCGACTGTAGAATTTAGACTCCACCTGGCTGTGTTTCGCGTTCCAACCCGCATTGGACCAGACGAAGAGCAAAGTGGCAAGCTTCAGGGATCGAGGAGGAAGTATGGCTACGGCAGTCGCGCCCCGGCTGTTTAAGAATTTCATTAACGGCGAATGGGTGGAATCGCGCAGCGGAAGAGCGTACGAGAACCGCAACCCGGCGAACACCGGTGAATTGATCGGGATGTTCGTGTCTTCTACCCACGAGGACGTGGACGTCGCCGTGGCTGCGGCGACAGAGGCGTACAAGGCGTGGCGGCTGGTGCCGGCGCCGAAGCGTGCCGAGATCTTGTTCCGTGCCGCTGAACTGCTGCTTCAGCGCAAGGAGGAATTCTCGAAAGACATGACGCGCGAGATGGGCAAGGTCCTGGCAGAGACCCGTGGCGACGTGCAGGAGGCCATCGACATGACCTATTACATGGCCGGCGAGGGGCGGCGGCTGTTCGGTCAGACGACGCCTTCGGAATTGCCGAACAAGTTCGCCATGAGCGTGCGCCAGTCCATCGGCGTGTGCGGAATGATCACACCCTGGAATTTTCCGATGGCCATTCCTTCCTGGAAGATGATGCCGGCGCTGATCAGCGGAAATACGGTGGTGCTAAAACCTGCGGAGGATACGCCGCTCTCTGCATATCACTTGGTGCAGGCCCTGACGGAAGCTGGCGTGCCGCGGGGCGTAGTGAATCTAGTGAGCGGTGATGGGCCTGGGGCGGGAGCGCCGTTGTCACAGCACAAGGATGTGCCGGTGATCAGCTTTACGGGATCTACGGCAGTGGGACGAATCATCGCCGAGGCTTGCGCGCCCCAGTTCAAGCACTACAGTTTGGAGATGGGCGGCAAAAACATCATCATGGTGATGGATGACGCCAATCTCGATTTGGCGGTAGACGGCGCGGTCTGGGGTGGCTTTGGCACCACGGGGCAACGCTGCACAGCGGCGAGCCGCGTAGCTGTGCACAAAAGCGTGTACAAGGAATTTGTAGAGCGCTTTGTCGCGCGCGTCAAGTCGTTGAAGATTGGTAACGGGCTCGATGTGGACACGGATATGGGGCCTTGCATCAACGAGCAACAATTGCAAACGGTAATGGGCTACGTGGAGATCGGGAAGAATGAAGGAGCGAAATTACTGACCGGGGGAGATCGCCTGGACGGTGGCCTGCACGCGCAGGGATGGTTCCACGCGCCGACTGTGTTTGGCGATTGCTCGCCGAAAATGCGCGTGGCGCAGGAGGAGATCTTTGGCCCGGTGGTGTCTGTAATCCCCATCGACACCCTGGAGGAGGCCATCGACGTAGCGAATGGTGTGCCGTATGGTTTGTCCGCCTCCATCTATACGCGCAACGTGAACCGCGCCTTCCAGGCCACTCGCGATCTCTACACCGGAATTGTCTACGTGAACGCGCCGACCATTGGCGCGGAGACCCACCTGCCCTTCGGCGGTACGAAGCAGACCGGCAACGGCCACCGCGAAGCCGCCATCGCCGCGATCGATTTTTTCACCGAGTGGAAGACCGTGTATATCGACTATTCCGACAAGCTCCAGCGCGCCCAAATCGACAACAATTAGTTCGGTCCGCAGGCACGGAATTGGTGACGCTAGGCTCTCGGGCACGACAACCGCGACGACGCCAGCCGCCGAGGGAGACATACGTTAACATACGTTGACCGCGCTTGACACGCTTTCTACAATATAGGTAGCGCTCGTTAGCACCAGGTGTAGAGTGCTGATATGAGGAATTCGGCGCTCCAAGAGCGGCGTAATCGCCAGATACTGGCGGACATTGTGCGCGCGTACATCGAGACGGGCGAACCGGTGTCCTCGCGCGCGATTTCGAAAGGCTTTGAAGAGGCACTGAGCACTGCAACAATTCGTAATGTTATGGCCGACCTGGAGGACGGCGGGTTTCTGTATCAGCCTCATACTTCAGCGGGGCGCGTGCCAACGGCCGCGGCGTACCGGTTTTTTGCGCAAGAGATTGCGTCGCAGGCCACGATCAGCACGACGGACCGGGAATGGATTCAGCGGGAGATGGGTGGCGCCAGCAGTGCAACGGAAATCACCGAACGCGCCGGACACGTGCTGGCGGAGGTTTCCAACGGCCTGGGCATAATTGTGTCGCCGCCGTTGGGCAAAACTGTTTTGGAACACACGCGAATGTGGCTCCTGCCGGATGGGCGCGTGGTGGTGGTGCTGATCTCGCCGGGAGGGAATACGCGTGACAAGATCCTGCGGCCAAGCAGGTTGTTCACCCAGGGCGAGCTGGACGCGACAGCAGAGTTTTTGAACCAGCACTATTCCGGCTGGACGCTAGAAGCGATTCGCAGCGACCTTTTGCAGAAGCTGGCAACGGAGCGTGAGCGCTACGAAGGCATGGCTCAGAGTGCTCTGACGCTGTGTGACCCGGCGGTGCTCGGAGATGAGTCCGCTCTGCACGTGCACGTACAAGGCACCGCGCAGATTATCGGAGCCACGGAGTTTGTAGACCAAGCGCAGGTGCGTGATCTGCTGGCAGCCATTGAAGAGAAGCATCGACTCGTTACGGTGCTGAATGCTTGCATTGAGACGCCTGAACCGGTTCACGTGCAAATCGGTGTGAAGGGAATCTCCGAGGCGGGCGAAAACCTGGCGCTGATCGGCGCCGCGTACACGAGGAACGATTTGGTGCAAGGTTCGCTTGGCGTGCTGGGGCCGACACGCATGCATTACGAGCGGGCCATGACCGCCGTCGCATACGTGGCGCAGCTCTTCAGCGAAGCGCTGAGCAAGACTTGAAAAACTACTGGCACAGGAGAAGTGAGAAGGTGAGCGAAAAGGAAGTGAAAATCAATCTTAATGTCAACAAGGACGATGACGCCGCGAACGTCGAACAGTCCGCGGATGCCCAAGCCGTCGCCGCGGATACCGCCAAAGCCGACGCGGAAGTCGCCAAGCTGGGCGCAGACCTGGAAGAATTGCGCCAGACGTTGCTTCGGCGGCAAGCTGACTTTGACAATTACCGGAAGCGAATCGAGAAGGAGCGTTTTGAAGATTCGAAGCGTGCCACGGCTCGGGTGATCGAGGGGCTCATTCCCGTGCTCGACGGATTTGAACACGCCCTTGCGGCGCACCGGGAAGCCGAATACGACAATTACCGTAAAGGATTTGAGCTCATCTACAAGCAGCTTCTGGAAAGCGTGACGAAGCTCGGAATAGAGCGAATCGACCCTGTTGGAAAGTCATTTGATCCGCACCTACACCAGGCCGTGGATCGCGCTGAAACAACAGACCACCAAGACGGAACCATTCTGCAGGTGTTTCAGCCGGGATATGTGTTTCATGGACGAGTGCTGCGTCCGGCAATGGTGCGTGTAGCGGTGCATCCGACTCCCGCATCGAAAGAAGCGGTGAACTAAAGGAGATCGAGGGTTTCCATGGCCAAAGGGAATCAACGAGATTACTACGAGGTTTTGGGAGTGGCACGAACGGCGGCGGTCGAGGAAATCAAGTCCGCATACCGCAAGGCGGCGCTGCAATGGCATCCCGACCGCAATCCAGAGAACAAAACCGAGGCGGAAGTAAACTTCCGCGAATGCACCGAAGCCTACAGTGTGCTTAGTGATGCCCAAAAGAGGCAGATTTACGACACCTATGGCCACGCGGGTCTTTCCAGCGCAGGCGCCAGTCAGGGATTTGACAACACCGTATTCCAGGATTTCCACGACATTTTCGGAGATTTCTTTGGCTTCGAGGATTTGTTTGGAAGCGGTGCACGACGCGGACGCAGCCGCGCACGGCGCGGGGCCGATTTGCGCTACGACATGTCGCTCGCCTTCGAAGAAGCGTCTGCGGGTGTAACCACCAAGATTAAGCTGCCGCGGCAGGAATACTGCGAGGCCTGCAACGGCACCGGCGCGAAAAAGGGCACCGGCGTTCAGGCCTGCCAGACCTGTGCCGGACGCGGTCAGTTGGCCTATCAGCAGGGATTCTTTACCATCACGCGCACGTGCCCAGCGTGCCAGGGCGCAGGACAGACGGTGAAGGAGCGCTGCCAGGAGTGCCGCGGCCAGGGTCGCCTCGAGCGTGAAAAGACCATTGAGCTGCGCATTCCCCCGGGTGTGGATACGGGAACACGGCTGCGGGTGGCCGGCGAAGGTGAGCCCGGGCCGAACGGCGGGCCAGCCGGCGATTTGTACGTCGTGCTCGAAGTCAAGGAGCACCCCTTCTTCGAACGCCGCGGCGCGGACTTGTACTGCACCATCCCCTTGAGCATCGCGCAGGGCACTCTCGGTGCGGAATTGCAAGTGCCGGGATTGAACGGAGAAGAGAAGCTTAAGATTCCCGAAGGCACACAGAGTGGCGCCGTGTTTCGCATCAAGGGTAAGGGACTGGCCGATCCGCGCGGCGGCGGCAAGGGCGATTTGTACTACCACGTGCGTGTGCTGACGCCAACAAAGCTCACGCGCGACCAGCGCAAATTGATTGAGCAGCTCGGCGCTACGCTGAAGATAGAAAATAAGCCTGCGGACCGCAACTCCTCGATCTTCGATAAGGTGAAGGACATCTTTGGGTAGTAACACTGCTCCTCGGGATAGAATCTCGGCGTGCGAAGACGATTTTTCGTTGAACAGTTTACGGGTAAGAGCGCCGTCCTGGAAGGCCAAGCGGCGCATCACCTGGGCGGGGTGTTGCGCGCCCAAACCGGCCAGCTCTATGAGCTGAGCGACGGTGAACAAGTGTGGGTCGGCAGGATCGAAAGTGTCGGCCGCGATCGCGTGCAGTTCGCCCTGGTCGAGGAATTGCCTGTCGTTCAGCCTCGCGTTGAGGTCACCTTGCTGCTGTCCGTAGTGAAGTTTGACGCGTTCGAATGGGCGATCGAGAAGGCTACGGAGCTGGCGGTGAGCACCATCGTGCCGCTCGCTGCGGAGCGAGGTGAGAAAGCCTTGCTCATCGCGGCGGCAAAGCGAGCGGAGCGATGGAAAAAGATCCTGTTGGAAGCATCGCAGCAGTGCCGGCGCGTCCGCGTGCCAGTGCTGGGTGAATTGGCAAAGGCAGAAAGCATCTTCGGTGCAAGCAAAAATGGCTTGCGCGTCATGCTTTCGGAGCGAGCGATCGCTACGCCTCTCCGAAGGATCCTGGAAGGCCAGCGGACAACAACGGTAATTATGGCCATCGGTCCGGAGGGTGGCTGGACCGATGCGGAATTTGAGGCGGCTCGGAGATGTGGCTTTCTGGAAGCTTCGCTCGGGCGACTGATCCTGCGCACGGAGACCGCCGTCATTGCTGCTTTGGCGTCGCTGAATTACGCCCTCGACCGCGAATAGTCAGCTGCCGGCCTTGGTCTCGGCAACTAACCGACCTTGGCGAGCAACGAACATGGGGGGTCGGTGAATCTCACTGAGTGTAGGAGTATGGCAGCCTTCACGCTCCGCCGACAACGGCGACAAAACGTATCTGGCGCCGGCCGCGATGGCCATGCTATAAATACAAGGCAGCTAAAAATGGAAAAACCGGACGAGAAACAGCCCGCGACCCCGACTTCACCGGAGACCCAGGTTCCGGCCGTGTCCTGTGTTGTGACCGCTGACCAAGTGACGGCGAGTGTGAGAACTGAACGATCGGATTCAGGTGCGGCCGCTGGGCGGCCGGCGCCACTGCTTTCCTTGCGCAACGAAATCCGCGTCTGGACGCGCGACCTGTTGATTGCCATCGGTCTTGCACTGGTAATCATCGTCTTCCTGTACCAGCCGGTGAAGGTCGAAGGCACCAGCATGGCGCCGCTGCTCTCCGACCAGGAACGCATTTTCATTAACAAGTTTGTCTACCGATTCGAGCCCATTCAGCGCGGTGATGTGGTGGTGTTCTGGTATCCGCTCGATCACTCGAAATCGTTCATCAAACGCGTTGTCGGATTGCCGGGAGAGGCTGTTGAAATTCGACAGGGCGCCGTGTATGTCAACGGGAAGATTGTGCCGGAGCCCTATGTTCCGCCGCAGTACGAGGACCTGAGCGATTTCGGGCCGGTGCGCGTGCCCAAGGACAATTACTTCGTCATGGGGGATCATCGCATCAGCTCCAACGATTCGCGCGTTTTCGGTCCGGTTGCCAGCCGGTTCATTTACGGCCGCGCCGTCTTTGCGTACTGGCCCGTGGATCATTTCGGCTCGCTTTCAACCACGGAAGCCAACACCAAGTAACGGGCACATTTTGATGGGAGACACGGGAGGACCCACTGGCCGAAGTTCACCACCGACCCGCGATACTCGCGCTGGAAGATGGGCGCGTCTTTAACGGCCGCGCGGCGGGCGCGATCACGCGCCGCGGCGGCGAAGTGGTTTTTAATACCAGCCTCACCGGTTATCAGGAGGTCTTCACGGACCCCAGCTACGCCGGGCAGATCGTCTGTTTGACCTACCCGCACATCGGAAATGTCGGCGCAAACGCCGAAGATGAGGAATCCCCGCGGCCCTTCATCGAAGCGCTGGTCGTGCGGGAATTCTCGCAGGTCTGTTCAAGCTGGAGATCCGCGGAAACCGCGCAGTTGTATCTGAACCGTCACAAGATTCCGGTGATCTGGGACATCGATACGCGGGGGCTGGTGCGCCACATTCGAAACGTTGGCGCGCTGCGCGGCATTGTGTCGACCGATGGGACGCCCGCTGAACAATTGGTTTTCGAAGCCAAAAAAGTGCCGAGCATGACGGGGCAGGAACTCGCCAGCCGCGTCACGTGTGGGAAACCGTACGGGTGGGATAAGGGTTCCGTCGAGGTGGCGATGTCGCCCTGGTCCGAACAGATGGGCGAATCGGACGCGCCTCCGGCGATACGAAAACATCGCGTAGTGGCTTACGACTATGGAATTAAGCAGAACATTTTGCGGTTGCTCGTGGACCATTACTGCGAGGTCTATGTCGTGCCGGCGCAAACGTCCGCCGAAGACGTGCTGGAGATGAAACCGGACGGCGTCTTCCTTTCGAACGGGCCTGGTGATCCTGAGCCAGTCACCTACGCGGTGGAAAATATTCAGAAGCTCTTCGGCCGCGTACCGGTCTTCGGCATTTGCCTGGGACACCAGTTGTGTGGCCTGGCGCTGGGCGGAAAGACATTCAAGCTGAAATTTGGGCACCACGGCTCGAATCATCCGGTAAAGAATCTGCTCACAGATCAAGTGGAAATTACCGCCCAGAATCACGGGTTTTGCGTCGATCCGGAATCGTTGCCGTCGAGCACAGTCGAAATCACGCACGTCAATTTGAACGACAACACCAATGAGGGCATGCGCCACAAATCGCTGCCGTTCTTTAGCGTGCAGTATCACCCGGAAGCATCGCCCGGGCCGCACGATTCGCACTACTTGTTCACACAGTTCACGGATTTGATGAAGGAATTCGCGCACCCGGGCAGCTCGAGGCGTTAAAACAGTTTCACGGGGGATGATGCCCTGACGTCAAGAGGAGTCTCGGTATGGGCTCCCAGGACGTAATCCCGTCTCGTGTACTTCGAACGGTCTCGCGGTGTCCGAGCTGCGCCTGCTCGGGAGAAGCAAATCAAGTCCCGGGCGACGGGGCCAAAAGCTGGTGACGCTCATCGCGGCTCGGAATCCGGCGTGGGACGATTCAGTGGTTGATTGGTCTTCTCCATACCCAAGAAAAGCAGATTCCTCGGCTTCGCTCGGGATGATAATAAGAGCACGGCGATCAGAGCAAGCCAAGTTAGGAGTGCAGGGTTACAACCGGAAATATTGAGGGAAGATGCCGAAGCGGAATGACATTAAAAAGATTCTGATTATCGGGTCGGGCCCGATCATTATCGGCCAGGCTTGCGAGTTTGATTACTCCGGTGCTCAGGCGTGCAAGGCGCTCAGCACGGAGGGGTACGAAGTCGTGCTGGTGAATTCCAATCCGGCGACCATCATGACCGACCCGGAACTCGCGCATCGCACCTATATTGAGCCACTAACGAAGGAATATCTCGAGGGAATTATCGCCCGGGAAAAACCGGATGCCCTGCTGCCGACAGTCGGGGGGCAGACGGCCCTCAATCTGGCCGTAGAGCTCTCCGAAAGCGGTATCCTCGAAAAATACAAAGTGGAAATGATCGGCGCCTCGTTGCGCGCTATCAAGGTTGCGGAAGACCGTCTGTGGTTCAAGGATGCCTGTAGAAAGATCGGGCTGGAGGTGCCGGCGTCCGCCCTGGTGAACAACGCGAAGGACGCATTGAGGCTCTGCGATCAGCTGGGATTCCCGCTGGTGATTCGGCCGTCGTTCACGCTGGGTGGAACGGGCGGCTCCATCGCATACAACAAGGAGGAGTTTGGCGAAGCCATCGCCCACGCTCTGGATATGAGCCCGGTCCATGAAGCGCTGGTGGAAGAATCCGTGCTCGGCTGGAAGGAATTCGAACTCGAAGTGATGCGTGATTTCCGCGACAACTTCGTGGTGATCTGCGCCATCGAAAACTTCGACCCCATGGGCGTGCACACCGGCGATTCGATTACCGTGGCTCCCGCGCAGACACTGACGGACAAGGAATTTCAGCGCATGCGTGACGCCTCGGCTGCGATTATCCGTGAAGTCGGCGTGGAGACCGGCGGTTCGAACGTGCAGTTCGCCGTTAACCCGGAGAATGGCCGAATGGTGGTGATCGAAATGAATCCGCGCGTCTCGCGCAGCTCGGCGCTGGCCAGTAAGGCGACCGGCTTCCCGATCGCGAAAATTGCGGCGCGGCTGGCCGTGGGAATGTCGCTGGACGAAATCCCCAATGACATCACCAAGAAAACGCCGGCGTGCTTCGAACCGACCATGGACTACGTCGTGGTGAAAATTCCCAAATGGCAGTTCGAGAAATTTCCCGGCGCGGACAGCTCTCTCGGAACGCAAATGAAATCGGTCGGCGAAGTCATGGCGCTTGGCCGAACCTTCAAGGAAGCGCTGCAAAAGGGAATTCGCTCGCTGGAGCCGAGCACTCCGTGGCGAGCCCCTTCGGAAACGCCGCATTCACTGTTGCGTGAGAAACTTGCGACGCCGAGGCCAGACCGGATTCACTGGCTGCTGACCGCCATGGAGCGCGGGCTGTCAGCCCAGGAGATTTGTGAGCTGACGAAAATCGATCCTTGGTTCATCCAGCAGATTGAAGAGTTGACGGCGATGAACCGGCGTGCGGCGGCTGTGACCGTTGAGACGGCTTCCAAGGAATTGTTGCGCGAAGTGAAGCGACACGGGACGAGCGATGAGCAATTGGCACAAATCTGGAGAACGACACCGGCTTCGGTGCGGTTGCAACGCGCCCGCTACGGCGTGACCCCGGTGTTCAAGCGCGTCGATACCTGCGCGGCGGAATTCGAATCCTTCACGCCGTACCTCTATTCCACCTACGAAGACGAAGACGAATCGGACGCCCAAGCGCGGCCCAAGGTCATGATTCTGGGCAGCGGACCGAACCGCATTGGGCAGGGGATCGAATTCGATTATTGCTGCTGCCATGCCGCGTACGCGTTGCGCGAAGACGGTTTCGAAACGATCATGGTGAATTGCAATCCGGAGACGGTCTCGACGGACTACGACACCTCCGACCGCCTGTATTTCGAACCCCTCACTCTGGAAGATGTTCTGGCAATCGTTGAGCGGGAGAAACCGCAGGGAGTGATCGTGCAGTTTGGCGGTCAAACCCCTCTGAATCTTGCACTGGAATTGAAGCGCAACGGTGTGCCAATCGTGGGCACCGCTCCGGAATCGATTGATCTGGCGGAAGACCGGCGGCGATTCGGGCGTTTGCTTGAGGAGCTGAGGATTCCGCAGCCGCGCAACGGGACTGCTTTGGTGCCGGAGGAAGCAGCCCGCGTGGCCGGAGAAATTGGATTGCCTGTGCTGGTCCGGCCGAGCTATGTGCTTGGCGGACGCGCGATGGTGATCGCGTATGACGTGAACACCGTACAGGAGTACGTCGCCCAAGCGGCGCTGATGGGGCCCGCGCGGCCCGTGCTCATCGATCAATTCCTTGAGGAAGCTACAGAAATCGATGTGGATGCGCTGGCCGATGGAACGGACGTGGTTATCGGCGGGATTATGGAGCACATCGAAGAAGCCGGAGTCCATTCGGGGGATTCCTCTTGCGTGCTGCCGCCCGTGAGTTTGTCGCCCGCGATCCTCGATGCCATCCGTGAATATACGAAGCGGCTGGCGCTGGCACTGAAAGTGGTCGGCTTGATGAACGTGCAGTACGCAATTCAGCGTGACTCGGTCTACGTTTTGGAAGTGAATCCGCGAGCCTCGCGCACAGTCCCGTTCGTGAGCAAAGCGACAGGAGTGCCGCTCGCAAAGGTCGCGGCGCGATTGATGACCGGGAAAAAACTGGCAACTATGAATCTGCCAGTTATGCGGCACAACGGCGTGGCAGAAATCACGGTGCGCGAATTTTATTCAGTGAAATCGCCGGTGTTTCCCTTCAACAAGTTTCGCGGCGTCGATACCATCCTTGGCCCCGAAATGCGCTCCACCGGCGAAGTCATGGGGATTTCAACATCCTACGGACAGGCGTTCGCGAAGGCCCAGCTTGCGGCGGGACAGCGCTTGCCGCGTAAGGGTACCGTCTTCCTCAGCGTAAACGACCGTGACAAGAAGCAGCTCGGTGCCCTTGGAAAAGAGTTGTCGGCGTTGGGTTTTCGTCTGCTTGCCACTCGGGGAACCGCGGCCGCGCTGGCATCCGCCGGAATCGAAGCCGAAGCGGTATTCAAAGTGAACGAAGGCCGGCCGAACATTGTGGACCTGGTGAAAACGGGCAAGATCGACCTGGTAATCAACACGCCATTGGGGCGCGAATCGTTCTACGACGAAAAATCGATCCGGCGCGCGGCAATTCGCTACAATATACCGTGTATCACCACCCTTGCTGCGGCTCATGCTGCGGCGCGCGGAATTCGGGCGCTCCTCGAACAGGGAACGGAAGTCGCCGCATTGCAGGATTTGCATCGCGGACAGGCCGCCGCTTCCGGCGTGCCTGCCTCGGGAGATTGAGCCGTGACAGTTTCCGGAGTTTTCGCCGCTCTGACCACGCCGTATGCGCACGACGGGACGGTTTGTCTTCCTGAGTTAAGGCAAAACGTTCACCGGTACAACCACACGGATCTGGCGGGCTATGTCGCTCTGGGTTCGACAGGGGAATCCGTGCTGCTCACTCGAGCGGAGATGGACAAGATTCTTGTCGCGGTAAAGGAAGAGGCGGCCAAAGGGAAAACGCTGCTGGCCGGGGCCGGTGCGGAGTCGACAGCAGAGACTATTGAACGCACAAAGCGGGCGGCAGAGCTGGGGTATGATGCGGCGCTGGTGAAGACGCCGTACTACTATAAACCCGCATACAAGCCCGAAGTGCTGATCGCGCATTACCGGCGAGTGGCAGACGAATCTCCTATTCCCGTTTTGCTTTATTCGATTCCGCAATTCACCGGCATCGCGCTGGCAGCCGCAGAAGTAGCCGTACTCGCCGAGCACCCCAACATCATCGGTATCAAAGACAGTTCAGGAAATGTGCAGGCCGTTGGGGAAATTGTAGCGGCGGCTCCACCTGCATTTCAAGTCTTGGTCGGCTCCGCGGCCACTGTGTATCCATCGCTGGCGATCGGCGCGCGAGGAGCGATTCTGGCACTGGCGTGTGCACTTCCGGAAAAGTGCGTGGAGCTGTTTGAATTGGTGCGGCAAGGTCACCACGAAAAAGCGCGCGAACTGCAATCCACTTTGGCCCGCGCCTCGAAGCTGATCGTTTCCGAGATGGGCATAGCCGGCGTAAAACACGCCATGGACCAGCGTGGATACTCGGGCGGCCTGCCGCGTTTGCCCCTGCTTCCCTTGCACCAGGAACAAAAGAAACGTCTTAACGCCCTCCTAGCAACCTTGGAACCAGCCGCTGTCAGGGCCTAATTCAGGTCGAACGAACGGAATTGATGAGACGTTTTGTCGCGGGTATCATCTAAGGGCTCATGGATTGTCACGCCCTTGCCTTCCGCCAGCTTCCCCATCAACCGAAGCTCTTTGTCGAATATCTGGATCACTTTGAGAAGGTAAAGTCATTCTACTTTTATCCGCCGACTATGCCAGCGGTGACGCGCTCGGCTCGAAAATTGGACTATCCAGACGAGCGGAGACGAGAACTAACTTCCATTCTTCGCAAACAGAACATCACCCTCGGGGCGGGGGCAGAAACACTGGGCAACCTGGAACGGCTGGAAAAGAGCGCCGTCGCGATTGTCTCCGGGCAACAGGTAGGGCTGTTCAGCGGGCCCGCTTATTCCGTCTATAAAGCGCTAACGGCCGTGCAGATCGCTGAGGAGTTGACGCGCGACGGAATCCCTGCAGTGCCGGTCTTTTGGATGGCGACGGAAGATCACGATCTTGACGAGGTCCGCCGCGCCATGTGGTTCGACCAGGGAAAACTGGTCCGTTTTGAATTGCCGCTGATCGCCGAAAGCGGACGGCCGGTGGGACGGATTCCGCTCGGTGCACAAATCGAGTCTCTTGTCGAAGAGGCCGCCGAGATGTTGGCGAACCAAGGCAGCGACCTGCTCGCGCAGTACCTGGTCGAGAGCTACCGGCCGGAGGAAACGTACGGCGGCGCGTTCGGCAAATTATTTGCGCGCCTGTTTGCGCAACACGGGCTGATCCTGATGGACCCGCTCGATGCCGACCTACACAAAGTTGCAGCACCGCTTTATCAGCACGCCCTTGCAGAACGCGATGCCTTGAACGAAAAACTCTTACACCGCGGAGAGGATTTGGACCGTGCGGGATTTGATGTCCAGGTCAAGGTGACGTCGCGCAGCACGTTACTGTTCTACCTGGCCGACGGCGTGCGGCAGGTCGTCACGGCGAGCGCAGGAAAATTTCAGGCCGGCGAGAAAACCTGGACGCGGGACGAGTTGGTGCGTATGACCCACACCGAGCCAGAAAATTTCAGCCCCAATGCGCTTTTCCGGCCGGTGGTGCAGGATTATCTGCTTCCCACCGCCGCGTATATTGGTGGTCCGGCGGAGATCTCTTATTTTGCGCAGTCGGAAGTTGTGTACCGGCAGCTTCTCGGAAGGATGCCGGTGATGCTGCCGCGCGCGGGATTCACACTGGTAGACGCGAAAGCCAATAAACTTTTACGCCGGTATGGCCTGACTGTTGAGGACGTTTGGGCGGGATCGCAAGGCCTGAGGCACAAAATGGAGCGTCAGTCGGTTGCCAGCACGCTGTCGAAAAACTTCGACCGCAACCAGAGACAGATCGCCAAGATGCTGGCGCAGCTTGGCAGACAGATCGAGAAGCTCGATCCCACCTTGAAAGGCACGGTTGAAAGGGCGCGGAAGAGGATTGAATTTCACATCGATAAACTGCGCCGGAGAGTGGGCCGGGCACAGGACCAAAAGGTCGGGCTGATCTTGGCTCATGAACAATACCTGGAGTCACTCTTGGATCCGCACAAAGGGTTGCAGGAACGGGAATTGTGCCTGCTGCCGTTTCTCGCGCGGTGGGGGGCAAGCGGACTCAGCGAACTGCAAAAACATTCGACGGGAAGGAAAATCGGGCATCACTGCGTAATTCAGTTGCATTAGCTCGCAAGCCGCTCTCCATAATTTCTTGCCTGCGTTAAAGATAGGGGCGGACGGAGTCCGCCCCTGCACAGAAACAGGAACGCTCCAACTCGTCCAAGAATGCTGCATGCTAGAATCCCCGCGCCTGCCCGGGAGGTTCGCACATGCCAACATTGAGCCTGAAAACGGATCGCCGCACGCAGCTGGTCGAGGTGACGGCGCAAGTGCAAAAAGTTGTCGCGTCCGGTGTGGCCACTGGCATTTGCTACTTATACGTACCGCACACCACGGCGGCGATCACCATCAATGAATGCGCGGACCCGGATGTCGCCGAGGACATCGAAGGTGCACTGGACCGGTTGATCCCCGCTACGGGGCCGTATCGCCACGGCGAGGGAAACTCGGACTCCCATGTAAAAGCCGTGCTTGTGGGAGCGAGTCAAATCATCCACGTGGAAGACGGAAAGTTGGTGTTGGGGCGCTGGCAAGGCGTGTTCTTCTGCGAGTTTGACGGGCCCCGAGAGCGAAAGTTGCAAGTCAAGGTCGTGAACGGAGCAGGACTGAACTATGGCCATTGACACGGACATACACTAGCCCGGTGCGATGGGAAGCAGCGTGAAGCCCTCTGACATTGCATAAGGAACTGAAAACAAAGCGCTTCATTCCGCGGAAGCTGCCACGAACCCGTATAAAAAAATAAAGACCACAAACGACCCAAGGCCAAACAGACCCCGCATTAGCTCCGGCGGAGCCCATGATGGCGTGGCCGGCTTCGGAGGAATCATGCTGTTCGCGCGATCTCATTTCATCCCTGGACCAAGAGCGGACGCCGGTGTCTCGAACGGACGCGCCCACCCCCGACTGGTTTTAGATTGCTGAGAGGAAAGCCTTCCCTACGCATAAGTCCTCGAGCGGGATGATTCCTCACTCGACGATGGACGAACCAAGAGTAGACTCCTCGCTGATCCGCGGGGAGCGCCGGTCGTTCGAACTGGCGAGGACCAAGTTGATGGGTTCCAGGATTGAGGCAGGGGTGTGCTAGAGTTTTTGAGCGATGAGCAACGGCGGGATTTACGTGCAGGTTCCGTTCTGCCAGACGAAATGTACTTACTGCAATTTCCACACGGGAGTAGTGGCCAGCAGCCAGTTTCGGCCCTATGTTGAGGCGGTCTGCCGGGAGATTCGAGAGCATCGACTGTTGCTGGAGGCAGCTGGGGCGAATTGGCCTGGGCGCTTGAGGGGCGGCGGAGTTGCGCGCGAGACCCGGAGCGAGGACTTGGCTGTGGACACGGTTTACATTGGCGGCGGGACGCCGAGCCTGCTTGATCCTGCTCACTTGCAAAACATTTTGAATGCGATCCGCGCATCATTCGCGGCGGATCTTACGGAAGTGACGCTGGAGGCGGATCCGGAGACGATCGAGGCGGGGAAAGCAGCGGCGTGGGTACGGGCGGGAATCAACCGGGTGAGTTTCGGGCTGCAATCGTTTTCGGATAAGGAACTGGTGGCGGCAGGGCGGATGCATCGGCGGGCGGATATTTACCGGGCGGTGCCGATGTTGCGGGAGGCGGGGATTCGAAATATCAGTTTTGATTTGATTGCCGGTTTGTCACATCAGACGAAGGTAAGCTGGCGGCAATCGCTGGAGGAATTGGCGGTGTTGGCTCCTGAGCATGTTTCCGTTTACCTCCTGGAGATCGATGAAGACAGCCGGCTCGGCAAAGAGTTGCTGCAGGGCGGGGAAAAGTACAGCGCTCGTTCGGTGCCCAGCGAAGATGACATGGCGGAGTTTTATGAGATGGCGCAGCAGGCGCTGGGCGCGGCGGGGTACCATCACTACGAGATTTCGAATTGGGCAAAGCCGGGATACGAATCGAAGCACAACCTGAAATACTGGCGGCGCGAACCATACCTGGGATTTGGAGCGGGGGCGCATTCGTTCTCGGGAACGGAGCGATGGGCGAACGCGCATGATGCTGCGGCCTATGTGACTGCCCTCCAGGGCGGACGAATGCCGGTTGAGCAGCATGAAACGCTGACGGCAGAGAGCGCGCTGGAAGAAGAATTATTTCTCGGCTTGCGGCAACTCGATGGAATTGATCTTGCGCAAATCGAACGGGACTATGGCGTGTCGCTGGCGGCGCGATTCGATCCGCTGACTTCGGCTGGCTTGGTGGAGCGCGATGGCAGCATAGTGCGGCTTGCGCCGGAGAGGCTGACTATTTCAAATGAAGTGTTTGTGGAGTTGATGAGGTAAGAAAGTAGGGAAGTAGCGAGGTCACGGTGAGCACCCCGAGCGGGTCGGGGCAGGAGCCGGGCACGGAGAAGGAAGAACATGAGCTACACGGTGGCGAAGGGGAATCAGCGGGTGGATCCGAATCAGGTTGCCGAGCTGGGAAAGATTCCGGAGGGAGTGGTGGACCTGCGGAGCGATACGGTGACGCGGCCCACACCGGAGATGAGACGGGCCATGGCCGAGGCGGAAGTCGGCGATGACGTTTACGGAGAAGACCCCACGGTCAACCGGCTGGAAGAACGCGCGGCCGAGATTTTTGGAAAACAGGCGGCGCTGTTTGTTCCCACAGGTTGCATGGGGAACCTCATCGCCATCAAGGTGTGGACACATCACGGCGACGAGGTGATTTGCGAAGAGCGCAGCCATGTGAATTTGTATGAGTTGGCGTCGATGTCCGCGATTGCTGGCTGTCTGCCGCGAGCCACACGGGGCGAGGACGGCATTCTGACGTGGAAACAGATCGAAGCGGTCATCCGGCCAAAGATTTATTACGATTCGCAAACTGCGCTGGTGTGTCTGGAAAACACCAGCAATATGGCGGGAGGAACGGTGTATCCGACGGCGCAGGTGGAAGACATCTGCGACCATGCGCATGCGCTGGGATTAAAAGTGCACCTGGACGGTGCGCGCATTTTTAATGCGGCTACAGCGCTCGGAGATAACGTCGCGCAAATGACGCGAAGCGTCGATTCGGTGATGTTCTGTTTGTCGAAGGGATTGGGCGCCCCGGTGGGATCGATGATTGCGGGTGCGCACGCGTTCATCGAAAAAGGGCGCATCTACAGGAAAATGTTCGGCNAATGTTCGGCGGAGGCATGCGACAAGCGGGGGTGATCGCTGCGGCGGGCTTGATTGCACTCGAAAAGTCGCCGGCGCGGCTGCACATCGATCAAGAAAATGCCAAGCGGCTGGCTGAAGGTATCGCCGCAATCCGGGGGCTGAGTATCGATCCGAAGAAAGTCCGCTCGAACATCGTGATCTTTGATTGTTCGAAGACTGGGAAGACCGCGGTGGAGCTCTGTGACGTGCTTCATCCGTACGGCGTCTGGGCGCAGGACACCGGGCTGCATTCGGTGCGCTTGGTCACGCACTGCGATGTGGACCGAGGGGGCATCGAGAGCGCGCTTGTGGTGCTGCAGGATGTCGTTGCCAAGACGCAGGGGGCGGGGGCATGAAGGAGCGAGGCGTGAAACGACTGCGGATTGTAGCTTGCGCACTGGCAGGTCTGGTTTTCGCTGGTTTCGCAGCAGCGCAGAACCCAGCGGCCGCGAAAACCTCAGGAAAGAAGAGTTCTCCGACGGTGGCCGCGGCACAAGAGTTTCTTGACGAAGCGGAAAGCCGCTACTTCGATCTCACCAACAAAGCGCAAAGAGCGTCGTGGGTGGAGGAAAACTTCATCACCGACGATACGGAGGAAATTGCGGCGCAGGCCAACGAGGAGTTGAGCGCCTTCAGCGCGAAAATGTCCAGGAAGGCGCATGACTTTGACAGTCTAACGTTGCCGACAGAAATGGCGCGAAAGATGTTGCTGCTGAAACTTTCGGCCGGGTTTCCGGCGCCTGCGGACGCGAAGGAACAAAAGGAACTGTCGCAAGTATTGGCATCGCTGGACGGTGAATATGGAAAAGGGAAGTGGTGCCCCAGCGGGAACGGTTCGAAATGTCTGGACGTGACGGGGGTTGGCAAGCTGATGGCTACGAGCCGCGATCCCGAGGAACTTAAGCGCGCGTGGATGGGCTGGCATGCCGTGGGCGCGCCGATGCGGCAGCGTTACGCGCGAATGGTCGAACTCGGGAACAAGGGATCGCGGGAGCTGGGGTTTCGGGATGCCGGTGCACTGTGGCGTTCGAACTACGACATGGCGCCGGACGAGCTTACCAAGGAAGCGGATCGGCTTTGGGAACAGCTGAGACCGTTGTATGAATCACTTCATGCCTATGTGCGCGGGCAGCTCCGGAAGAAATACGGAAATGAGATAGTTCCGCCCCACGGGCCGATTCCGGCGCACTTACTCGGAAATATCTGGAGCCAAGAGTGGAACAACGTTTATTCACTGATGGATTCGCCAAAGCCTCCGCAGAGCTACGACTTGACAAAGATCCTGGAGGACCGGCGCACGGATGCCCAGGGAATGGCGCGTTACGGCGAGGCATTTTTCATCTCCCTGGGATTCGCTCCGCTGCCGAAGACCTTCTGGGAGAGATCGCTTTTCAGCAAGCCTGAGGACCGCGATATCCATCACGAGCTGGGGCACAACTTCTACCAGCGCGCGTACAATGGGCAGCCGCCGCTTTTCCAGAACAGCGCCAACGACGGCTTTCACGAGGCAGTGGGAGATACGATCGCGCTTTCCGTCACGCCCGAATACCTCAAGAAGATCGGTTTGATTGACGCCGTGCCGACGGCGTCCGGCGATATTGACTATCTGCTGCAACAGGCGCTGGAGAAAATAGCCTTCCTGCCGTTTGGGTTGCTGGTGGACAAGTGGCGCTGGGAAGTATTTGCGAACCAGGTGAAGCCGGAGGAGTACAACAAAGCGTGGTGGGAATTGCGGCGGAAGTACCAGGGCATAGTGCCGCCCGTGGAGCGCACGGAAGCCGCTTTTGATCCCGGCGCGAAGTACCACGTGCCTTCGAATACCCCTTACATGCGCTATTTCCTCGCGCGCATCTTGCAATTTCAATTTCAGCGCGCGCTTTGCCGGGAGACCGGCTACACCGGCCCACTGCACCGCTGCTCCATTTACGGAAACAACGTCGCCGGAGAGAGGCTGAACAAGATGCTTGGGATGGGGTTGAGCAAGCCCTGGCCCGAAGCGCTGGCGGTGCTGACCGGGGAGAAACAGATGGATGCCTCAGCGCTGGCGGACTATTTCGCGCCGCTAAGGTCCTGGCTTGACGAGGAGAACAAGGCCAACCATTACCCAGTAGGTTGGTAAAGGCGTTCGTGTAGAATTAAATGAGCAAAATTTGTCTACGTATCGGCAAAGCCCATAAGCTGCCGAGGAGACTGTGGAATTCAGCTTCACCGAGGAACAGCAAAACCTTCGCCGCAGTGTGCGGGAATTCGCCGAGGGCGAAATCGCTCCACACGTGATGGAGTGGGACGAAGCGTCCCACTTTCCGTTGGAGATCATGCCCAAGTTGGCAGAGATGGGGTTGCTTGGCGTCATTTTTCCGGAACAGTACGGCGGTGCAGGGCTGGGTTATATCGAATACGCCCTGGCGATTGAAGAGCTGTCACGAGTGGATGGCTCGGTGGGCTTGATTGTCGCCGCGCACAATTCGCTGTGCTCGAACCACATTTTTAAGTTCGGGACGGAGTCGCAGAAAAAAAAGTATCTTGTGCCGCTGGCTTCCGGGAAAGCCATTGGCGCGTGGTCGTTAACCGAGCCGGAGGCCGGTTCGGACGCGGGAGGCACACGAACGACCGCCGTGCGCAATGGCAGCCACTGGGTGCTTAATGGCGCGAAGACTTTCACCACCAATGGCCAGTACGCGCATTTTTGCGTGGCCATGGCGGTCACTGACAAATCGAAGGGCGCACACGGAATCAGCGCGTTCATCCTAGAAAAAGGAACACCAGGATTCCGGCCCGGAAAAAAAGAAAACAAGCTGGGAATGCGCGCGAGCGACACCTCGGAAGTGATATTCAACGATTGCCAGGTGCCGCAAGAAAACTTGCTCGGGCCGGAAGGCGAAGGCTTCACCGGCAGCCTGAAAATCCTGGATGGTGGTCGCATTTCCATCGCTGCGTTGGCGCTAGGAATGGCTCAAGGCGCGCTCGAAGCGGCCACGAAATACGCCAAGCAACGAAAACAGTTCGGCCAGGTGATCAGCGAGTTTCAGGCGGTGCAGTTCAAACTGGCGGACATGGCTACGCAGGTCGAAGCAGCCCGGCTGCTCGTCTATCAGGCGGCATGGCTTGCGGATAAAAAGGACGTGCGTTTCACGCGCGAATCGAGCATGGCCAAGTTGTTTGCCAGCGAAATCGCCGTCCAGGTGGCCAACGAATGCGTACAGATTCACGGCGGCTACGGTTTCATCAAGGATTATCCCGCGGAAAAGTACTATCGCGACGTGAAGCTGTGCACCATTGGAGAAGGTACCAGTGAAATTCAGAGGCTGGTGATTGCCCGACAGCTTCTCGGGAAGAAATAAGTGGGGAATGCGCCTGCCTTTCGCAAGAAGGTTCCTCAGGTAAAGTATGACTGTGTCCGTTGAGAAGTGGGCGGAAAGCGTGTGCGCCGGTGATGTGCGCGCCGTTTCGCGGGCGATCACCGCGATCGAAAACCAGCAGCCCGAAGCGGAGGCACTACTTCGGCTGCTCTTTCCGCGCACGGGTCAGGCCTATCTGACGGGCATTACTGGCGCACCGGGAACCGGCAAGAGCACAATCGTCGACCGTCTGGCGAGCTACCACCGCAGGAAACAGGAACAAGTCGGTGTGATCGCTGTCGATCCGACGAGCCCCTATTCCGGCGGCGCCATCCTGGGCGATCGGATTCGCATGCAAGGGCACGCCGGTGATGCTGGCACGTTTATCCGCTCGATGGCCACGCGGGGATTCCTCGGCGGCCTTGCTCGAGCGACAGCGGAGGTAGCGCTGCTCCTGGACGCGGCCGGGAAAAAGCATGTGCTGATCGAAACGGTCGGCGTTGGCCAGGATGAAATCGACGTCGTTCGGCTGGCGGATTGTGTGCTGGTAGTGCTCGTGCCGGGGCTTGGCGATGACATTCAGAGCATGAAGGCCGGGCTCATGGAGATTGGCGACATTTTTGTCTTGAACAAAGCCGATCGTGAAGGCGCCGACCGGCTGGAGCAGCAACTGTTGGCCATGCTGTCGCTGGTGATGCCGCGCGACGGCTGGCACCCTCCGGTCGTGCGCACGGTAGCCCCGGAGAATAAGGGCATTGAGGAATTGTCCGAGACGGTCGCGAAATTTCGAAAGCATTTTGAGTCAAGCGGCCAGCGCCAGCGAAAACACATCGAGCATTGGAAAAACCGTTTGATCGGCCTGCTCGAATCCCGCCTGCTTGAGCGCGCCTTGGGCGGAACGGGTGGCGAGTCCCGCTTGGCGGAGATGGCGGCAGAGGTTGCGGATCGCAAGAAGGATCCATTTACAGCCGTGAACGAAATACTCAAGAGCAGCGGCCTCGATGATTGAAGAAACGGCGCATGCATTGGGGCAGCAGGAAAGCCCGACGACCGAACTGCGGTGACTCTCGATACAGGGACCAGAAAATATGGCGACGAAGAAGACCAGAAAGTCGAAGCGTGCCAAATCCGACGCACGGGCAGCCATCGGCATCATCGGAGGAAGCGGACTCTATTCGATGGCCGGACTGACCAATACACGTGAGATTCGCGTGAGAACGCCCTTCGGTGATCCGTCGGAGACAATCGTGCTTGGCACGCTGGAAGGAAAGCGCGTGGCGTTTCTGGCGCGCCACGGCCGGGGCCACCGCATCCTGCCAAGCGAGATCAATTACCGCGCCAACGTCTACGCAATGAAGCTCCTGGGCGTAGAGCGCATCATCTCCGTAAGCGCTGTCGGTTCCCTGACGGAAGACTTGCGCCCGGGAGAATTCCTCGTCCCCGATCAGTTTTTCGACCGTACGAAGAATCGCATCTGCACTTTCTTTGGAGAAGGGATCGTAGCTCACGTGGCGTTTGCACACCCCACGTGCGGCCAGGTGTCGGACGTTTTGGCCGACGCCTGCGTTCATGAAGCCATCATGGTGCATCGCCGCGGAACATACCTGTGCATCGAGGGGCCGCAGTTCTCTACGCTGTCCGAGGCGGAAGTGCATCGGCAGCTTCGCTTCCAGGTGATCGGCATGACCAACGTGACGGAAGCGCGGCTAGCGCGCGAAGCGGAGATTTGTTACGCGACGATCGCCATGATCACTGACTATGACTGCTGGCACCCGAGGCACGAGTCGGTCACAGCCGCGCAGATCATCGCCACGCTAAATCAAAACGCGGAGAATGCGCAGAAGGTGCTGCGAACCGCCGTTCGTGAGCTGCCCGCGATTAGGTCTTGCAAATGTGGATCGGCCCTCGGCCACGCGCTGGTTACGGATTTTAAAATTGTCCCCAAAGCAACAAAGAAGCGACTCGCAGCAATCATCGGAAAGTATATTTCTTAGGGGCGCATCGTGTCCTTACTCGTTGTGGGTTCCGTCGCATTCGACGCTCTGGAAAGTCCATATGGAAAAGTGGACCGCACGCTTGGCGGCGCAGCCACGTATTTCGCCGTGGCAGCCAGTTTTTTCACGCCCGTGAGTCTTGTCGGCATAGTGGGCGACGATTTCACTCCGGAAGACGAAAAGATCTTTCGCGGCCGGAATATTGACACGGACGGCCTGGAGCGCGCCGGGGGCAAAACATTCTTCTGGGCCGGGCGTTATTCCCAGAACTTGAATGAGCGCGTAACGCTGGCAACGGAATTGAACGTGTTTGCGGAATTCAAGCCTCGCTTGCCGCAACAATACCGGACTTCAAAGTACGTTTTCCTCGCCAACATTGCACCCGATTTGCAGCGCGACGTGCTGCACCAGGTCAAGAAGCGGCCCAAAATCGCAGCGCTGGATACCATGAACTATTGGATCGAGCGTTCGAACGCGGAGCTGCGAGAGACACTGAAACACGTGGACATCCTGATGATCAATGATTCCGAGACCCGCGAGCTTTCCAGTGAACATAATTTGCTGCGCGCCGCCAAGAACATTTTCAAGATGGGACCGACGACCCTGGTTGTGAAGCGTGGAGAGTACGGAGCCATGATGGTGGACAAACGCGGGATCTTCTGCGTCCCGGCGTTTCCCCTCGAAGAGCCGCACGATCCCACCGGAGCGGGCGACAGCTTTGCGGGTGGCTTTATGGGCTACTTGGCGGGTTGTGAGGATAAGAGTGACGCTTCGCTGCGCCGCGCCATGGTCTACGGTTCGGTGCTGGGTAGCTTCACCGTCGAAAAGTTCGGCCTTGATCGGCTTCGCCACTTGAAGCGCAGCGAGATACACGCCAGGGCACGCCACTTCGCGAAATTGACGCAATTCAAATTGTAAATAGCTAAAATTCCGTTCAGGCGGGTGTGGGTCCTGCTGGCGATGATTTCTCTTGGGGACATGATCTTGCGGCTGACGGTAGCCGCCGCGTTGGGGGCGGTCATTGGCATTGAGCGCGATCTGCGGCGGCGACCCGCGGGTGTTCGCACCAGCCTCTTTGTTTGCCTGGCGACTGCCTTGTTCACCATTCTATCGGGCGAAATCGCTCGCCGGTTTGGCGATGCGGGGAGCACGCGAATAGCATCGAATATCGTCCAGGGAATCGGTTTTCTGGGCGCGGGCGCGATTCTGCGCGAAGCAGGTGGCGTGGTGGGGATGACCACCGCCGCGACGGTTTTCGTGGAAGCCGCCATCGGCATGGCCGCCGGCGGGGGTCTCTACTCCGTGGCTGCCTATGCGACGGGCCTCGTGCTTTTCGGACTGGTGGTCATCGGCTGGTGCGCGGATCGCCTCAACTTGAAGCGGCGAATCATGTTGTTTCGGATTACCGCGAGCCAAGCGGATGACGTAGCCACGGAAGTGCAACAGCTGTCGGTTGGGATGAAAGTCACCATCCGGCACTTGCGCACGTCGATGGTGGGAATAAACTCCATTGTTGAGCTCGAAGCCGACGTGAGTCACAGCCAACAGCAAAAGATTGTCGCCCACCTCAACCGGAAAGGTATCGTTACTGAGGTGATTCCGTTCGAGGGCCATCACGAATGACGGGAAGCAACGGGACTCCCCGAAAGCCAAGGGCACTTGCCGCCGGTTCCCGCCTGGGAGTGTTTGCTCCGGCGTCTCCTGCAGAGTCTGTCGAGATGATCGCCGGGCTGGCGGAACTGAAGCGGCACGGTTTTCACGTCGTTGCCAATCAGCACAGCAAAGCGGAGGGGTACTTTGCCGGGCCGTCTCTGGAGCGAACCAATGGTTTTCTTGGGACCCTGAATTCCGATCAGGTTGACGGACTCGTGGCCTTGCGCGGCGGCTATGGATCGAATTACCTTCTAGAATTCGAACTGGAGAAGAGCCTCGCCAATCTCAAGTGCGTGATTGGATTCAGTGACCTCACCACTCTGCAGATCTTTCTCTGGCAACGGTGTAACTGGACAACCTTCTACGGTCCAATGGTTGCTGCCGGGCTCAACGCGGGCCCGGGGGCGCGCAAGGGCTATGACGAGAGCTCATTTCTTCAAGCGGTGGGCAGAACGGAAGGCGGCTGGAAGTTACGGCTGAAGGGTGAAGCCGTCCTCGCCGGTCAATCCACGGGCAGAGTTTTGGGCGGATGCCTGACTCTGCTGGAAGCTACGATAGGAACTCCGTGGGAATTGGAGACCAAAGATTCGATCTTGATTCTGGAAGACCGCGGCATGAAGCCCTACCAAGTCGATCGTGTCTTGATGCATTTGAAACAAGCCGCTAAATTCGAAGGTGTCCGCGGGATTGTGCTGGGAGACTTTCCCGAAAGTGAGCCCGCTGTGGTGGGAGCTCCCACCGTGCGGGAAGTATGCGCGCGAATTCTGAGGCCGTTCGGCGTCCCTATCATTTTCGGCGCGCCAGTTGGGCACACCGTTCGTCCTATGCTCACGATACCCCTGGGCATACAGGCGCGCCTGGATGCAGATGGGGAAGGCACACTCGAATTCCTGGAATCGGCGGTCGTGGCTTGAACAAAACGAAACATGTGCATGTGATCGGGATTGGCGGATCGGCGATGGCCCCGCTGGCCGGGATGCTCCGCGAGCGCGGCTTTCGCGTGTCCGGTTCGGACTCGGGAGTCTACCCGCCCGCGTCGACACTTCTCGAAAGTCTGGGCATTTCATTCTTCAACGGTTTTGATGCCGCGCACTTGCATCCGGCGCCTGATCTTGTGGTGATCGGGAATATTATCGCCCGGGGGAACCCCGAGCTGGAAGAAGTGCTGGATCGAAAGATTTCCTATCGCTCGATGCCGGAAATTCTGGAGGAATTCTTTCTTCCCGAGAGACATTCCATTGTCGTCAGCGGAACGCATGGAAAAACGACCACTACGGCCATGTTGGCTTGGATCTTCCACATCGCCGGGAAACGCCCCAATTTTCTTGTGGGGGGCGTGGCGGAAAACTTTGGAAAGAGTTACGGCCTTGGCGGGGGTGAGGAGTTCATCCTTGAAGGCGACGAGTATGAGACCTCATTCTGGGACCGCGGGCCCAAATTCTTTCATTACCATCCCGATGATCTGATCATTACCGCGCTCGAATATGACCACGCCGACATTTATCCGGATTTTGAGACCTATCAGTTGGCCTTCCGCCGCCTGGTGAATCTTGTCCCCCGGCGAGGGAAAGTCGTGATTTGGGGCGACACGGAGGAATCAGGCCAGGCGTTGCAGCGCGCAGCGGAAAAGGCTTTCTGTCCAGTGGAAACCTACGGTCTCAATGGCGGTAATGATTGGGTGGCGAGCGATCTCGCTGTTGATGGCGGAATCATGCGGTTTCGGGCCGCGCATCATGGAACGACATTTGGAGAATTCGCACTGGCCGCCACGGGGCGGCACAACGTCTTGAACGCCATGGCAGCGCTCATCGTGGCCGAGGGGCGGGACATCCCAGCCGCGGAGATTGCCAAAGCGCTGGCGACGTTTCGCAGCGTGAAACGTCGAATGGATGTGAGGGGCGAAATCGGAGGAGTAGTGGTGGTCGACGATTTCGCGCATCATCCCACGGCGGTGAAAGCAACCATCGAAGCGGCCCGCGGCCGCTGGCCCGGACGACGTCTCTGGGCCATTCTCGAACCGCGGTCAAATTCCATGCGCCGCAAAGTGTTTCAGGAAGCGCTGCCGCCGGCGCTTGCCCTCGGCGACCGCGTCGTTCTCGGCGGTGTTTTTCGCGTCCAGCAATTGAGCGGCGAGAATCGTCTTGACCCCGAAACCGTTGCAGAAAGTGTGCGTGTCCTGGGCAAGGACGCCCGCGTGTTTCCCAGCTCCGACGCCATTGCCGAACATCTTGGGGCGGAAGCCAGAGCAGGCGATGTTCTTCTCATTATGTCCAACGGCAGCTTTGATGGTTTGTGCGAAAAACTCTTGAAGAAACTCAGCACGGCTACGCAGCTTGCAGGCGAGGCGAGAACTCGGTGACCCTACCTTCGGCCCGATGCAGGCTGCTGATCTCGGGGCGCCTCTGGCTTTTGTTTATCCTGACGTTCAGCTCTTCGACCAGAGCAACAATTCAATATGCCGTCTTCTTGGATCATCCCGAGAGGCATCTCTTCCACGTAACGATGACCATTCCCGATGTGACTGGCGAAGTGATTGTGCAGATGCCGGCGTGGAATGCGCTCTACCAGATCCGCGACTTCAGCAGTCACCTGCAGCAAGTGGAGGCATCTGCCGGTTCGCAGAAAGCATTCATCGAGAAAATGGACAAGCAAACGTGGCGAATCAAGGGCACGGGCACGATCAAACTCTCTTACGCCGCGTACTGGGATGAAGTGGGCCCCTTTGCCTCGCAACTCAATGCCGAGCATGCCTTCATCAATCCGGCGATGATCTTCATGTACGTGCCAGAGCGGCGTGGCGAAGCCGTGCATCTTGCGATGCCGCAGGTTCCCGCAGATTGGCAAGCAGCCGGTGCCGCTATTCGATTCATCGACTATGGCGGCAGTGTCCGAGTCTTCGGTGGTGAGGCCGCGAGCTACGATGCCCTGGTCGACGCGCCCATCGAGGCAGGGAAGTTCGAAGAGTTTCAGTTGCCGGGGATTAGGCCTTCATGGGGACAATTGGAGGAAAAAGCAGGTCGAGTCGGACCTGCAGCGCATTTGCGAGTACCAACTGAAGCTTATGGGCGGAGCTCCATTCGAACGCTACACCTTCATTCTCCACCTTGGCAAAGGAGCCAGCGGCGGTGGCATGGAACATGCGAACTCGACCGCGATTGGCGCCTATTCGGATGAATACTTGCCAAGTGTCGCGGCACACGAATTCTTTCATCTTTGGAATGTGAAACGCATCCGGCCAGCATCGCTGGATCCTGTAGACTATGCGAAGGAGCAATATACGCGCGCTCTGTGGTTTGCCGAAGGGGTGACGAACACCTACGGTTCGTACACCCTTGTACGCACTGGCATCTGGAGCAAAGAGCAGTTCTACGCCGACCTCGGCGACCAAATCACCGAGCTGGAAAGCCGCCCGGCTAACCACTGGCAGAGCGCGGAGCAGTCCAGCCTGGATGCCTGGCTGGAAAAATATTCCCTCTACGATCAACCCGAATACAGCGTCTCGTATTACACCAAAGGGCAGGTATTGGGAGACCTGCTGGACATCCTCATTCGCGATCGCACTGGCAATGCCAAGAGCCTGGACGATGTCTTGCGGTTGATGAATACTAATTTTGCCAAGCAGGGAAAAGCATATCGAGACAGTCTGGACGTCCAGCTGACCTCGGAGACAATCGCCGGCAGCTCGTTCGATGAATTTTTCCGGAAATACGTGGCGGGCACGGGCGCCTTCCCGTACGAGCAGATCCTGGCGTTAGCAGGCTTGGGTCTGCGAACCGTCGAACGTTGGAAACCGGTGCTTGGTTTCGCCATGGAGCACGATCCGAATGGTCCATTCGTCATAAGTACCGTCGATTCCGAAGGCCCTGCGGCCCGGGCCGGCTTGCGTGCAGGGGATGTCATCATCAGCTGGAACGGTGGCGCGGTGCCCAGGCGCGTGGAACGTTGGCTCCAGGAGCAAAGGGCGGGAGACCTGCTGAAGCTGCGGGTTCGCCGGGAAGGCAAGGAGATTTCGCTGGAATTCCGGCTCGACGAAAACAAAGAGACCGTTTACGAGGTCATCGAGATTTCACGCGCTAGTGAAAAGGCGCGGCACATTCGTCAGGGGATGCTTCGCGGCGAGACCAGCGCGATCCCCGTTCGCTAACCATGCGGTTGATTCCACGTTCCGCTTGACCAGCGGCGCGGGATTCGAGAAAGTTTTTGCCTGCCTATGCTGCGGACTCTTTTCATCGCCGTCTTCTTGTCGCTGTATGTCCTGATCGTCGGGCCGCCGTTGCTCGTCT
>WNGH01000472.1_pt1 | contig 34710 bp, 27 predicted proteins | sample 5400631 | NCBI WGS metagenome assembly WNGH01 (sample SAMN13153373, study PRJNA577476) | soil metagenome | isolation source: 115 cm soil or saprolite under Garry oak tree replicate 1 | place: USA:California | collected 2016-06-15
AGATCACGATCGACGATCCCAAGGCCTACACCAAGCCGTGGACTTTCAAGGTGAACCAAGTTCTCGTACCCGATACCGAGTTGCTCGAATTTATATGTCTGGAAAACGAAAAGGATATCCAGCACATGAATGCCGGAGCCCAGAAACTTGGAGGCCAGGCGAGATGAGCGGCTGCGCGCGAAGCGCGAGCCCGATAGGGCGCAGCCATCATAAAGAAATGAAGATTCGGTCTGAGCCGGGACCATCGTGCCGAAAGGGACTTTGATGCGAGGCCCCGCTCCAACCAGCGTTTGCATTGTGGGCGTCAAAGCTCTCGTCTGGCAAACGAGGTTGACGTTCAGCCGCGGCGAGGCTTGCGTTTTTTGCGAGCCGATGGTACCGCTCCACGACGTGTAGCGCCGGAAGGGGTGAGGGCTGCAACGCCGGGATTGGCGGCCTTCGTCGGACGCATTCTTTGTTTCTCCACTGACTGTCTCGCCAGCAATGCCGACAAAATTTGTTCCTGGGAATCGCAGGAGGCGTTTGAGAAGTTTCAAAAAAACCGTCTACGGCCGTGCAGAGGGCAGGCATCATCAGTCAGCCGAAGGTACAGTTCTATCCGGCCTACAATATTTACCTCCGAACTTGGAAGTGATCCGTGCGTGGTGTAGGATTGACGCCCGTGCATGTTAGAACCCCGGCCAACAGATTGCCGGCACAATTGATCGACTGACGGAGGATTTATGAAGAGGTCGTCGTCTCTGCGATGGAGAGCAATCTGCCCGATGATAGGACTAGCGCTGGTCTTCATATCGGCACCGGCAATGAAGGCTCAGAGCGGCCATCCAATGTTAGGAGGCGCCAGAGGTGTGGTGAGGTCGTCGAGGGGTACTTTGCTCGAAGGAATAGCCATGCAGCTGGTTTCTCATAAGAATGCGATCCGAACCACCGTGTATAGCGACCGCGACGGAAGGTACGAATTTCCCAACCTGGAAGCCGGCTGGTACACGCTCCGCGTTGCGCGGCCATTGGAGTATAAGCCGTACCAGCGCGAAGCGGTTTGGATTGAAAGAGCCGCCTCGCTGGACGAAATTGTGCTGGAGCGGGTGACCGATTCTGAATTCTTGCCGCCAACGCCGGAAATTTTGGCGCAGCTCACCGACGCGGAATGGCTATACAACCTGCCTGGAACGGTGCAAGAGAAAAAGATCTTCAGCGATACCTGCGGCAGCGGGTGCCATAACTATCAACAGTCATTGCGGGACCGGTTTGATGAGAAAGGCTGGAGTTTGATGCTGGACCGGATGACGCTCTACGGTGGAAGACTGGTCATCGAAAAGAACCGCCCCGGTCCCGACGGCAAGATCCCCATGGGCTTTGGCTTGACCGAAGAAAATCGGGACATCCTCCTGAAGTTTCTGGCTCGGGTGCGAGGGCCGCAGTCCGAGTTTGCGCCAATGAAACCCTTTCCGAGGCCAAGAGGCGCCGCTACGCGCGTCATCATTACGGAATATGAATTACCGCGTTTCGACGTTCGCGTGCACGACGTGGCGGGAGACGCCGATGGAGACATTTGGTACACCAGCAATCGCAGTCCGATTATTGGAAAGCTCGATCCCCGCACTGGAATCGTGAAGGAGTATCAGGTCCCGGTCACGCCGGGGAAGCACACCGGTCAACACTGGCTGGCTATAGCAAAGGACGGCAAAATTGTTTTCACCGAGACGTGGTCCAATAACCTCGGAGTGCTGGACCCGGCGACGGGGCAGGTCACAAAGTGGACAGGAACCGGCGGTAACAAGGGACTTGCTCCGGACGGGTTCGTGTGGGGAACTTGCGATGGTCGTTATCTATGCAAGTTTGATCCCAAGGTCTCGGCCGAGCCCATCCAGAAAATCCCTCTACAGAAATCACAAAACACCTACGGAAACGACGTCAGCGAGGACGGAAATTTCTTCGTCGGCGGAACGCCGTGGCAGGCGAATTTTGATGGCATCGTTTGGGCAGACCTTCGTACGGGAGAAATCTGGGAAGTGCAAACGGAATCCGGTCATGCGGACCCGTCCCGAGGGGGAGTTGATCCCGAAGGAAATGGCTGGAACGGCGGAAGAGGAGGGCGAATCACAGAATTCGAACGGAAGACCCATCGGGTCCGGGAATGGGAATCGCCCACGCCGTTTGTCACATTCTATGAAGCCAAACCGGACAAGAACGGAGAAATCTGGGCGGGAGCGCAGCGCGGAGGCCGCATCGTCCGGTTCAATCCCAAGACCGACCGGTGGATTGAATACCTATTTCCCGAGCCGTTGTCGCTCGACTGGCGGACCTGGATCGATAATTCGACCAACCCCGTAACCGCCTGGTATGGAGACCACAACGGATACATCGTCCGTATCCAACCGCTGGAGTAAAGAATGCAAAACGCACGGATATTGACGATGATCCTCCTTCTGGGTTTCGGCACCGCGGACACCACTTTGTTGTTCTCCGCTCAGAAGTCCGGAGAACGAGGTACGCCGGATCCTCCGAAGGGCAATCTCCAGCGTTCAGCAGAAATTCTGTACTTTAAGAGGTTTGCCGAGAGTGGTTCCGAGCGCGGAAAAGAAATTTACTTCTATAAGTGCTGGGTTTGCCACAACGACTATACGAGAGCAGCCGGAACGACCGCCCCGACGTTGAGAGATCTCTACAAACGTCCCAGATTAATATCGGGACAACCGGTTAACGATCAAACAGTCGCAGCGAAAATTAAGACCGGAGGTTCGAACATGCCCGGCTACCAATATACGCTGACGGAACAGGACCTCGCTGACCTGGTGAGTTTCCTCCGCGAGGGAAAGTGTTGTTGGGAAGACTTCGAGGAGAAGGAACCACCGCGCAATCCCCGATACAAAGCGAAGTAAAAATTCTCTCACTTGCGAGGAGGCACTATGAAATCGACTCGAATGTGGTTAGTCACTGCTGGGCTGCTGGGCTTGGTTGTGTTGGTGGCGGACGCGCAGACGAACGGCGCTCAAAAACACAAAGGTGTGTTCATAACCCGGCTCTACACCGGACCGGACGGCCAGACACATGCCGAAGAGATAGAGGCCAAATTCACTCCTGGGAATGGCAATGACATCTTCAAGATGATGATGACAACCGGAGCTGAACTGCATCGTGCCCCAGCCGGTAGATTCAGCGACTGGCACACTGCTCCCCGCCGCCAATACGTAATTACTTTGAGCGGTTATGGCGAGCTCGAAGTGGCGGGTGGGAAAAAGATCGCCGTGGGACCGGGCCACATCGAGCTGGTCGAAGACACGACGGGCAAGGGCCACATCACCCGAGTCACGGGAACCGAGGAACGAGTAACGCTTCAGCTTCCCCTTACCGATCAGTCCGGCCGATAGAGGCGGCGCCTGCTGCGTAATAACGATTCCATGCCGTGAGTCCTCCTGGGCTCGCAGACCATAACGTTAACACTTCATCCGATGTGGATAGATTTCTCGCTTTTGTGTAGACTTCTCCCCGCAAAACATTTTTAGCTTCGACAGCGAAACTCTGCCTCGGTGTGGTTATCAGGTTGTACATGGGAACGCATGTCGTGAGCGCTGATTCATCTCTCCGTCATTTTCCTTTGGGAGGTGTTTTATGCGGAGACTGAGGAGTGGTTGCGTTTTTACAGCGCTGGTAGTGATCGGCGCGATCTTGTTGCTGCCCGTTCTCGGGTACGCGCAGGAATCTACAGTGAGCGGAACTGTAACGGATCCGACCGGTGCTGTCATACCAGGTGCGATGGTGACAGCAACGCATACAGAATCCGGCAACAAATTTGTCGCAGTCACCGACGAGCGCGGTGGCTACCGGCTGCTGGTGCGCGTTGGTAATTACCGAATCACAGCGGAGTTGGCCGGATTCGGTACGGTGAATCGGAACATCCAGGTTCTCGTCGGGCAAACAGCGATCGTGAATATCGAGTTGATGCCTTCGACCGTTGCAGAAACGGTAAACGTTGTCGGCGAAGTGCCCCTGGTCGACACCGAAACTTCCAAGGTCGGCGCCAACATCGACCCGAAGCAGATGCAGGAACTGCCGCTCAACGGCCGAAACTGGATGGACCTGACGCTGCTCGCGCCTGGAGCTCGCCGGAACGAGGCGGTCGGGCTCGTGGAGAACCGCCAGGGATACGGGCAAACCCAGGTTGACGGGCAGGATGTCACCATCAACTACCACTCGTCGCCCGACAGTGAGCAAACGGGGTTCAGCCGGGACGCGATCGGTGAGTTTGAGGTTATCTCCAACCGGTTTGATGCCAGCCAAGGGCGCTCCGCGGGCATGCTCGTTAACGCGGTCACGAAGTCGGGAACGAATGTCTTCGCCGGCACGTTCGCGGGATATTTCCGCAACGACGCGTTCAACGCCGCCGATTTTGTAGCTAAGCGTGTGCTTCCTTATTCGAATCAGCAATTGAGCGGAACCTTTGGGGGGCCGATCGTTAAGGACCGCGTTCACTTCTTTGGCAGTTATGAATACGAGCATGAGCCGAAGACCTACAGCTATAGCGGTCCGTACCCATCCTTCAATGTCGACGTGCATTTCCCGAGCCGGGTACACAAGTTGATGGGGCGGTTGGACTATCAATTTTCGACCGCCACCCGGTTATCGGTGCGTGCCTCAGGCTACAACAATTTGTTCTACGCCCTCGGCGGCGGCTCGGCCACGACTCACCCGTCGGCGGGCGGGACGCGGAAACGCGTCGCCCCACAATATTTCGCAACTTTAACGCACGTCGTCAGCAACCGGACGGTCAACCAGTTAAAAGGCGGGTTTACCGATTACGAGCGGCAGGATCAGCCCGCCGTCCGATGGAAGGGCGAGGATTTTCCATATCACCCGGTGCTGAATGGAGGTTCGGTGATCGTCATGTTGCGCGGCTACACGATCGGAGCCAGCCCGCTCAACATCTTGCAGGACACGCAGTCCATTCGGGATGACCTCACGACCTCGCTAGGACGGCATGACCTGAAACTGGGCGGCGAATATTTGCGATACCACAACGAGTTTCGATGGTGTTTGCGATGTGATGGCGTCATACAGGCCGATACGGCAACGCCGCCGGCCAATCTGGAGTCGCTCTTTCCGGTTTGGAACGACGCATCCACATGGAATCTGGCGCCGCTGGCCTCCGTCACCCGGTGGGTCTACCATAGCTTGTCGGATACGGAGCACCGATACGAGATCGTTCGCCATCTCTTTGCCGGCTGGATCCAAGACGATTGGAAAGTTCGGCAGAAGATGACGCTCAACCTCGGCGTACGGTACGACTTCAACACCAACGGGCACTCGGAGAAGGTCCGTTTCCAGCCGTGGCTGCCAGGCAATCTGCCGCGTGAGAAGACCAACTTCGCTCCACGTCTAGGAATAAACTTCGGCCTGAACGACCGAACGGTTCTGCGCGGCGGATATGGGCTGTTTTACGCTTTCGCTCCCAATGACGGAGTCCAGCAAACCGAGGGGTATCTGCACCGCTTTGAAAACCAGATTTTCTATGACGGGCGCTCGAACTTTACGACTCTCCGAGATGGGTATTGGGGTTGGTTCGACGGTCCCAAGCCAAGCTTTGAGCAATCGCTCCAGCGCGCTTGCGATATAAATTTCGTCGCGAGCTGTGTATATCGTTCGCTCACTCAGGAAATCAACTATCCCGGACGCAAGACTTCTTACAGCCACCAGGTCTCGGCCGGCATTCAGCGCCAGTTGGGAATGGACATGTCCGTGGAAGTCAATTACGTCTTCACTGGAGGACGGCGGGAAGAAACCGCGCAGCAGGTCAATCTGACGTACAACCCGGCAACCGGAGCCAACTATCCGTTCAGCGATATCAGCCGGAGAGCCTTCCCTCAGTGGGGCGCCGTGAACTTTGAGCTTCTGGAAGGCTGGTCGAACTACCACGGCGTGGACTTGACCTTCACGAAGAGGTTTAGTCACCGCTGGCAGGTAACGGCCACGACCACGCGCTCCTGGTTCAGGGACGCCGAGCCGTTTCGTGACCAGTGGTACATCGGCAGTAACGGTATTGTGGCGCGAAGGCCGATCGGCTTTCCACTGGCTCGGGATATGGGCGGCGAATATACATTCGCCGGCGCGGCCTCGGGCGGAGGGTTCCAGCAAGGCGGAGACCAGCGTCAGCGGGCTGTCCTGAACGGCATTTGGGACATCGGTCGCGGAGTCCAATTCAGCGGAATCTATTTCTATGGTTCAGGCGAGCGTTTCAGGACCCTCTTCGGCTCCGATATTCGCGACGAGGCCGGCGGAAACCCGGTCACCTTGCAGCGCTATCGAAGGGACGGCACGATCCTGCCGCGCAACGGCCTTGTGGGGTTGCCCATACATCGCGTGGACATGCGGCTTCAGAAGCGGATTTCGTTTGGTGAGCGGAGACAAATCTTCGGTATCTTCGAAGTGTTCAATCTGTTCAACCACGCGAACTACGGCGCGTACACCAACAATGAAAACAATCCCAACTATGGCAAGCCGTCGTTCAGCGATAATCTCGCCTACCAGCCGCGCATGCTCCAATTGGGTTTCCGGACGACGTTCTGAAGCCTAGGGGGATAGGCAATGTAGAAATGGATCCGCGGCTGAGTTCGTTTCAAGCGGGATTTCGATGGGTCGCTTAGGCAGTTTCGATAACGCGACACCCGCAAGATCTCACGGGCGTCACGCCCAAGCCGAGAACAGGGTTGGTCCGACGAACTCGAAGGAGCGATCATCGTACATCCGCAGCACGTGATCGGTTTGCTCGCGCGCGCGTCCGGACGCCGAGCCGGATTAAGAGCTCGTCGGATTCCGGGATGCGTGCGCTGAGGCTATGGAATCGCGCAAGGGGATGATCATCGCCTCGCCCGATATACACGGACCCCTCGCTCCCGAAGGTGTCGAAACCGAGGTGCTCAACCAGACCTGGAAGGCGGCGCCCAAAGTAGCACTGCAAGCCATGTGAGCGCCGCATCTTCCTAGAAGCCAATGACGAGCCCAACACGTGCGATGCGGGGGCTCAGGTTCTGCGCCAACGCGTTGAAGGTCGGCGAAGCGATGTTGTTATTTCGCACTAAAGCCGTGTTGCCGTTGAATACGTTGAACACGTCAACGATGCCGCGGATGGTTACCGTCTCCGCTATCTTGAACTGCCGCGAGGCCCGGAAATCCGCATTCCAGAGATTCGGATAGCGTACGTAGTCCATCGCGGGGGCCACGAGAATCTGTAGGCTGGTGTCGGCACCAAGTGCAGCAGTCGTCCCCTGGCGGTACAGGGGAAAGGGATATCCCTCCCGCCCAAACACGTTTCCGCTTAGTTCGATGCCGTACGGTGCCTGATATAGACCGCTGGCATTAAACTGCCACTTCGCGTTGACATAGATGCTGCCCTGTCCGCTACCGCTACTCCGCCGCACGAACTGGCCGCCGCTTTGGAGCGGCTCAGTCAACGTTGGCGTCGGATTGCCGTCGTTGTCGTACATGCCATCTTTTGAAGAGAAGTGCTCTTGCGCATTGTTCCATCCGAATCCGACGTGGGTCATGAACTTGTTGGACAAGCGTTTGATCAGCCCGAGCTCGAGACCCTGATAGTCCGTGTAGTAGCCAGGGATGTTCCGGACCAGAAACCCGTTTCCACCTGCCGCCACTTTCGCAGGATCCGGAATGAAGGTCGGCACGTTGTAGGGTTGTCCATTCGGGAGAGTGCCTGAAAAACCGGAACCAGGTATGTAGTCGCCATTTGGGCCGGGTCTCACGCCCACTCGCGGCGTGATGAGGAAGGCGGCGTTACCGAATAACCGCGATGTCCGAGAGTAGCTGTAATTCACCTGCAATACAAGATTCGGCGCCAGTTCGCGATCGGTGCCGATCACAACGCTCTGTGTGATCGGAGCTTTTAGGTTCGGATCGAGTTGGTTCGCCGATGCTACCGCCGTAGGATTAGCGGGGTTGAATCCATTGCCTGCGGTGATGAGCTGGTCGGTCCGAACTTCGTCAGGGTGTACAAAATGGTCACCGGCAAGAGGTACCCAGCGGTAAGTGGCGTATCCAGGACTGGAGCTGGGGTTCAGAAATGAGACGGTGTCATCGGTGTCAAGCTGGCCGGCATATCTCGCATAGCTCGCATGAATGACGGTTTTTCGGCTTTGATCGAGAGTATAAGTGATGCCCGCACGCGGCGACACATTGTTCCACTTGAACGGCGCGTCGTATCCGGTGAATACCAGACCGGGCACCAGATTGGGAAACGCCTTATTCGCTTGAGTTTTGCTCGGCAGCGCCTTGCCCCACTGGTGGTCATAGCGAATGCCCGCGGTGATCGTCATCCGGCCGCGCGTGATCGTGTCACCGGCGTAGAAATCGAGATAGCTGGCCCGATCGGCACCGGCGCCTTCGCGATATACCCGGGCCTGAAAATCGGTCGAGGAGTTCTCGATGGCTAGAATCATGTTTCCCGGGTACAGATCTCGGTTGGTTGAATCTACGGTGCGAAAGCCCCATCCATATTTCAGGTCATGTGAGGCACCCATTGCGCTGAAGAACGAGTCTGCGTCAATCGTGGCGGTCTTCTGTGGCCGTGTGAAGTACCGCTGGTTGATCGAGCCGAACGATTGTGCGGTCGTGAAGCTTCGTCCCGCTTGCAAGTTCAAACCGCCGATTGGATCGAGAATGAATCCGGTGTTGTAATAGGCGAATCGACCCGTAACCATCATCTTTGGTCCGAACACGTGATCGTCTGCGATTTTCCACAGGCCATGAAGCGGGAAATCCGTATACGCGTTGTCCTGATGGTAGGTTGCCGTCACCGCGTCGAAGAGGATGCCCGCTGTGCCGGGACTCCGGCCATCCTTGATTTTGAATCCGTCAAAATAAAGGAAGCTGATCATGTCCTTCGGCGTAGCCTGCCAGTTCACCTTTACAGTGGGGTTCTTAAGCTGCGTCCGATCAACCAGCGCCCCAGCTCGGCGGATCAGGCGAATGTCCTGAATCGAGTAGGAGCCATAGAACCATGCGTGATCTCTCCAGATCGGCCCGCCGATCTCAGCGCCATAGTCCGAAATCTGCTTGTTGTGATCGGTCGTGGCGTGCGTTACGCCTGCGGCTGCCAATTCCCTGGGAACATTGTTGGATTCCATCGATTCGTTATCGAAGTAGCCGCGCGCTTGGCCGTGGAATTGATTTGTTCCCCGTTTGATGATCAGGTTGAGACCCATGCCGCCAGTAGGCTGCTTGATGTCCTGGCCTGACGTCGCTACCTGAATCTCCTCAAAGTTGTCGTAATTGTAGTAGCTTGGCGAAGCACCCGTCGCCGACATGTCGGTGATCACAACGCCGTCCAGTGTCCAAACGGCGTCTTGATTGCGCGTGGCCTTCGACGTGATGCTCGACTGCTGCCCGGACTCGTTGCCGCCAATGTTTACACGGTCAACCAGCACCCCTGGTACTACTCGCAGTAGCGCCCACGGATCGCGCGAGGTCGGGATACTCTGAAGTTCCGTAGCTGTGAAGTTCGTGGCGGTGCCTACCTGTTTTGTGTCTACGGTTGGACTGGCTTCCGTCACGCTGATCGTTTCGGTAATCCCCGCGACCTTCATCGTTATCGGAAGATCGACGTTCTTGCCGACCTCGACAATCACGTTCTCGCGAACCAGCATCGCGAAGCCCTGGAGCGAAAGCGTAAGGTTGTATGGCCCAGGAGGCAGATTGTAAAACCGGAATTCACCGGTCTCGGTGCTGGTGGTCGTTCGTGTTGCATCCACACCCTGTAGAGTGACCATGACTCCCGGCAGCACACCACCCTGCTCATCCTTGACAGTGCCAGTGATACTTCCTGCCGGTATCTGTGCAAAAACACTCGTAACCGATAGGAGAACAACTAACAGAACACCCACTTGTTTCATACACGCCCCCCGCTCTCAAAGATCGCAACTGAAACGTAACTGAACAAGTCCCCAATGGGAATAAAAAAGAAGAATTCGCGATTCCGGCGCACCCGTTTCCGATTCACCAGGTAGCCCGGCTCGCTCAGCCACCAGGTCATATTCCGAACCCGTAAAACGGCGTTCGCCGCCACACGGGACAGCCCGCGGAGGGACGATGGTTAGGTCATACAGCAAATTAAGATCTTCATAATGTCTGCCGCGTTAGCGCCTAAATCGTCACCGTTCTGTCGTGAAGATGTGTTTTGGCCGTGGGCTCATCTTGACCAATAACACTCCCAACGTACGTATCAAAGACACACTACAAATCGATGAACGGTAAAGAACGCAGAACCAGGAACGAATGGGACGCGCGCAAGGCGTGCCTGCTTATTCGAATTGTTTCTTGAACTGAACAAAATCCTGGCGAAGCGACTCCAGTTCTTGTCGCAGGCGTTGGATCGCCGCGTCCATGGACTCCAGGCGGGATTCATCCACGAGAATCGTGGCTTGCTTTTCGGAAGCGGCGGTGGGCTTGATTTTGGTTTCAGCGGAGAGAAGCTGGATGTATCGGTGTTCCTTTTGGCCCGGTCCTGCCGGCACGATGCGAACAAGAGGTTCCGGCGCCTGCATGAGGGACTGCAGGCAAGCCTCCACTTCCTCCGGATCGGCAAACAAATGCAATCGCTCCGTCCTATTGCGAAGTTCGCCCAGCGTCTGCGGTCCGCGAAGCAAGAGAACGCAGAGCACCGCGCTTTGGGCATCGTTCAGTTGATAATGGTCCGAGAGGGCATGTCTGAATTTTTCGACGCGCGAGCCCGCACTCCGGACCTCCAGAGCGATTTTTTTTTGCCGCAACAGCTCGAGGCCATGCACGACGACCCGTTCGTCGTAATGAACAACAGGGTCACGATTAGAGGTTTGATTGCAGGCATTGACGAGGCTGTTAAGAGTAAGGGGATAGATTTCCGGCGTGGTCCGTTCCTTTTCCAGCAGAGAACCGAGGACGCGGGTTTCCACCGGAGAAAGTTGGAGACCCGCGGTTTTGGCCTGGGCCGCGTGGGGCGGAGCGGGCTCCGGCTGGACGGCCATTGTTTCCGGTATCAAAGGATCGCTGCTCATGGTTCTGTTTTACAGCCCCGCGCGGTACGTCTTGCTGAAGCCATTTCGGGTATTTGTCACCGTGAAGGAACCGTCCCGTTGCGCGGACACTTTAATCCAATACGCAGTTCCATTGTGGACGGGCGCGGGTGCGGCGCCAGGCTGGGGCGCCGGGATTGGAGCTATCGGGAGAGCCGGCTGCTGCTCGTCGATGCCATTGGCGATAAACATTCCCGGGACCGTGTATTCCTGTCCGCTGAGCACCGAGAAATGAAGTTGCCAGAGATCCTCTAGACCGGGCGACGAATGAACAGTCTTCATGACGACAGGTTCGCCACCTTTGCGGGTGCCATTGTTCATGACGGCAACCCGCGGGTGAAGGGCATGCACAAGCACTTCCGAGTTGGAGGTAGCCTGCCCGTGATGCAAACCCAACAGCACATCGATGGCGCCGATGCGGTCGTTCGGACACATCAGCTCAAATTCCTTGTTCATTGTTAGATCCCCCAAGTGAAGAGTGCGAAATTTTCCGAACGTAATGTGGGTCCCAACGGACTGAGGATCTTCGGCATTGTTCTCACCCGCCTTGAAGTTGGCGCAATATGGATTCGGCTTGCCGGCGCCCGGCAGTGCTGTCTTGATGGTCTCACCAGCCGAAGTCACCACCCGCACATCGAGGCCGGCTACCGGGATCTTGTCGCCGGGCTTCACAATGGTGTGTTTCGCCTTGGCGTAAAGCTGCGGATACGTCTTTTGCAAGAACTCGTCGGCTGCCGCGGCGGGCTGTACATTCGGGCCATGATCGATGAACTCCCGGATTTGGATCCGAGACGCAAGTTCGGCCATGCCGCCAAAATGATCGCCATGCCAGTGGGTCGTGATTAAATGGTCGATCTGCTGGAGTCCCGCATCCTTAACGGCAGCCATGATGCGCCCCGCATCCCGAACGGCAGCCGCGCCTGCGTTTCCTGTATCGACGAGCAACGCCTCACCGGAAGGTGATACGAAGAGGGTGGCGTTGCCGCCCTCCACATCGACAACATAAATGTCCAATGTCTTCGGCGTCCGGCTCTGCGCTGTCGAAAATACGGCGGCAAAAACGGCAAGAGCGAGACCCACCACAAGAATGATTGATGTGCGCATCCTAACCTCCTCGGAACTCCCTTTTGCGTTCTTGAATGCGGGCCAATATAACAGATTCGAGCCTCGTCGGCGGCGAGAAACGGATGGTCTGAAATCCGAGGAACGTTCTAACGTTCTATTGCCGGTTCCGAGTGTCGCTTGGAAGAGTTCCCAACCTGTAGGCCCAGGGCGGGAACGCAATCAGGACGATTGCGTCATCTCATCGACCGACAAGTCCAAGCTGGAAAGATACTCAGCGTTGAATCGGTTACCGACTTCATTTTTCGGGGGCCGAACCGCCACTGAACAGCGAACGCCCGTCAGGTAACGTGACGGAGCGGCCGTTTGCCACCGGCAATCCGGACTTCGCACGAAAACCCGTGATGTCCACTACAGTTCCGGCCGGGACCGTATCCTTCTTCCAACCGAGTCGGATGAGCGCATTGGGCGCACCGAGTTCGAAACGCCAGTTGACCACGTTGCCCTCCCCGTCTTTGACATCGACATAAATCCACGCATGGGGATTCACCATCTCGATCTTCGTGACCGTTCCGTGCACTTTGACCGGCTTATCGACGTCGAACTCTGCCGCAAAGGCGTGATGCGCCGCCACAGGCAGCGCGGCCAGGAGAAGAACGAACCCGGCAACTACAACACAAGACTTTTTGCGCATCGGATTACCCTCCAAATTCCTGAGCCGGGCTCTACTTGCCTGGCGGCTCGCCGAAAATATTCACCAAGGTTTGACTACCCTCGGCGCACGCATACTCCAAGAGATCAGTCAAATTTTCAGTCTTCGAGTAAACGCCAGCCACTTTCCAAGTTTTCGTGAACAACTTTGGATCGTCGATCGTGACTTCGTAATCAATCGTTTTCGCATCGGTGATCGTGAAGCGTTCGACCGTGCGCAGGGCGTCGCTAAGATATGGTATCTCGCGGGAATACGCCGTCAGACCGTTGTAATTCGTTGTGTCCACGACCAAAGTATTGCCTTCCCAGTGGCCCACCGAGTCCCCCAAGAATAGACGGAGGTTCTTCCCAAGATGCGGACGTCCGTCCAGGTGGATGACGCGAGTGAAGTGGCTGTACTCGGATAAAATCACCACGGCTCCCGGAGGCTGTAAAAACTGATACGGGCCACCGCCCAGGAAAAGGCCGGGCAGCGCGCAACGCGCGTCTGTTTCGACATACCGCAAACCAGCAGCCGGATTCGTGTGTAAAAGAAAGTCCCTTCTTTTCGCATCTTCCTCCGGCTTCCACGGCAGGATCTTATTAGGCGGGTCTACAATGCCTCCCGGCCGTCGAGGCCCGCGTTGCCGTGCGCCTGCGCCCGCCTCACCAAATCCTCTGTCAACGTTCGCCAGCCCATCCGGCCGGTTCGAAACGGATAGTGGGTTGTTTTCGCCGGGGTCAATCGGATTTTCTGGCCGGTGTCCCTGTGCTTCCAGCGCTCCTGGGTCCAGGCCCCCGACGCCGGATCTGTTATAGATTCCCTGCATATCTGGCTGACCGTCCGGAGTGCGGTCTGGCGTCCACTTCGCCGCGCTCGCTGCCGGCCTCTGACCATGAGCCGGCGCCAACGCCGCCAGCCATGCAGCCGCAATCACAACCGCGACGCTGCTTCTTACTCTGAACAATTTAATTCTCACCTTGACGCCTCCTGGTTACCGCACGCGATTACACCACGTGCTCCACAGTTATTTTTTGAACGGAGCGTCCTTGAATCGCTCCTCCTGGAGGTAATAGACACATTCGTATTCCAACAATTTGGGATGGTTGTCCACGAGCCGATAAAGAGGCATGCTCATTTTCCAGGGTCTCGTAAAAACCTTCGGGTCTTCTATCGTCGCTTCGTAGAGGATGTGCTCAGGATCGGTGAGCGTGTAGCGTTCGACGACATGCAACTGATCACTGTGAAAATTGCCGGCTCGATCGAACCACGTCTCATCATTGAAATTCCCAACGTCCACCACTAGCGTATTGCCTTCCCAGCGTCCGCGTGACTCCCCCATCCAGCTGGGGAGTCCTTCGATATGCTTACCTCCCTCAAGAGGGATCGTGCGCAGGGCGTGCGCAAATTCGTACGAGATCGCGACATTGTCCGGTGTATGAGTAATCTGAAAGGGAAACGGCAAATAGGTCGCGCGTGGTATACCGGGTAAAAAACAATTGGCTTCCGTTGGGTCGGCCGTGATCCGCTTGGCAAAGTTCTCTGCTTTTTTCGCCAATGCCCACGGTTGGTAGGGAATTTCATTACCCTCAACGACACCCTGACCGGGGGGCACGCCTAGTTGTCCCGAGTGATCCTGAATGTCCCAAGCAGCGGTATTCAATACCTGCCAAATACCATTCAGGTCGGGTTTCCCCGCCACTGTCCGTCGCGGCGTGGAGGCTGCAGGCCTCGCCCCCGGAGTCTGTGGTGCAGCCGGAGTCTCCGCGAACCAAAGAATGAAAAGCACGGAAACCGCGCCCGGCACAAACTTTGTAAGTCTTTTCATCTGTCGTCTATTCGACCCAAATGGGTGGTTGATACTACCAACGGATGCAGCGGCGGTCAAGCCGCACACGGACCGCCGCACAGCAGCTCCTTGTTCGCACAGTATGAAGAACGGCGACGAGGTCCTGTCCGGCAGCCCGTTCGTGGTGGTACTTCGATTGGGGCCGCGGAGCTAAGCAGATCCTACAAGTTCGGTGCTGGACACGGGCGGAGTGACAAACGGATTCCCCTCCTGGAACAGGAGGGATGGCTGCGCCATCAAGAAAATAGTTCCCGTTCCTTATCAGCGCAGACGGGGTGGTCATTTGAGATGAGATGTTTCAAGGACTGACCACCCCGTCCGCGCCAACTTTGGTGGCCTTCGGCATCATCTTCTCAATGGCGCGGCCACCCCTCCTTTGCAAGGAGGGGAATACGTTCTTGTTCAACATTCGTCCCATCAGTTTCCGCTTCACGGCAGGTTCGCCACCTGGCGCGCCGCTCCGGTGAGTTCGAGAATATGCATGCCCGTGTTCGCACGGTCGACGATGTAGATGTAACCGCGGTCATCCACTTCGACGTTGTTTGTCTGGATGGCGACCTTGCAACGCTGGTCTGCGCCCGTCCCGACGCAGCGCTTGTCCGTCTTGTCGGTAATGGCGGGGATGTAATAGGCGATTTCCTTGGGTTGCAATGGATCGCGGATATCAAGAGCGCGCACCCCGGCGTTGAAGTGAGCAATGAAAAGCACGCGCTTGTAATATATCGGCGTGAAGTTCTCGTTCGATGAATGCGTGCCGAAGCGTCCCCCCCGGCCGCAGAAGTTGCCGCCCGACTCCGGAACGGTCCAGGAAGCGACCCCGAAGGGTTTCGATTCTGTGGTGATATCCAGCATCCGCACGAGCTGCCGGTTCTCCAGACATTCATTTGCGGTTGTCTCACCGACGGCCACCACGAAGTCACGGCGGGCCTGTGTTCGGTCCGGTGCAGCCTCATCATGGTCGTGATCCACACCGGCGGCAGCAGCGGACCCTGGACGTAGTTTTTGCCTGGCAAATTCGCCGAGTTGCATACCCAGCAGCGGGAAGGTCGTGTGCGCACCCGCGTCCGGAGGTAGATCGAGCCTGGCCACCTGTGGATAGACCAGGTTGGCCTGGGTCGGTTCCTTCGGTCCCTTCAAAAGCTTTTCCCGGTCGACGATTTGCACGATGCCGTTCGCGCCGGTGCCATAGCCAAAGTACACGCGGTTGCCTCTCGGCCCGGTGGACATCGCTCCATGCAATTCGGTCGGCACCGGACCCGTCGAGCCCGGCTCCTGGCCCGGCAAGCCGAAGTTGCGGATAAACACAGGCTTCGCCGGGTCGCTCAAATCGTAGATCTGCGTCATGCGGCGCGTGCGCCAATCGGGCGGCCCGGAGACCAAGAAGGCGATACCGGTGTCGCATTCCCACCAGCTTTTGTGCGTGTCACGAAGCCCGCTGACAACAACCGTCACCCGGCTTGGCTTCGCCGGCTCGGTGACATCCCAAATCTCGTGCGCCGATCCGCCGAAGCTGCGAAGGAGGTAGACCTTGTTCTTGTCAGCGCGAGGCAGTTGGCTGCCGTCACATACGCGAACCATCTGCGCTCCGCCCGATTCGCCTCCTCCAGGCCTGGCCGGCTCACCCGGAATATGTGCAACGACCTTGGGCTGCTTCGGATCGGTGACGTCGAGGATTGACGTCCCGTTGTCCTCTTGCTTTCCGTTGAGAGGATTGAGCTGCAAGCCGCCGTGGTGGCCAACGTAGGCAATCCAGCGCGCACCCTGTTTGTGGATGGTGGGCTGGTAAGCGCTGCGGGCCTGCAGGTCGTTGTAGCCGACCAGATCCATGTTGCGCTTTTCAGCCTTCTGCTGTGCGGCTACGCCAACACACAGCAGCACGACAATTGCGATCGGAAGGTAAGATTTCCTAAAGTTCAGCGTGAAAGCGGTCATAGAAGGACCCTCCTTCGGCACATCTTGGATTTTCGGAACCGTGTGCGGGGATCATACACCAAAAATGGATGTGCGCCAGTTTTACTGCTACGCAAACCACGAGGCCCACGACACTGCAGCAGCACGCCGGCTCGAATTAAATCCGTTAGGAAAACACCGCGGCAACAGGGATCTCAATCTTGGGCAGAACCTCGGAACGTAATGTGTCCGCGACTTTGTAGACCGCGGTCTTACCGGCTTCGAATGACCGCACTTCGACTTCTTTTGTTTCCGTATCGACGAGCCAGAGTTCTCGCACGCCCATGGCGCGATAGGTGTCCGATTTCGTGCGGCGAGCGTACGTCGCCGTCGAGGGAGAGATGATCTCGACCACAATGTCCGCATGCGTCCAGTGACGGGGTCTCATCTGCGCCTTCAACTCGTCTGAGATGTACATGAGATCGGGTTCGAGGTACGTGTCGTCATCCACCCAGATGGCGGCGCGAGGTACATATACTTTGCCGCGATATCCGAATCGCTCGATGGCTTTGTTCAGAAGTTGGAACAGGTCCGAGGTGGCCTCATGGTGAGGATCGTCCGGCGGCGGTGACATGTAGAGCACTCCCTTGATCAGCTCCAGCTTCGAGCGGTCCGCCGGCTCGGGCAGGTCCCAGAATTCCTGGAGTGAGTAGGTTTTGACCAAGGGTGAAGTCGTGATGACCATTGCCACATTCTAGAACACGGAATTCGGGGACAGGTCACTAATTTCTGAAGTACAAGAAATTAGTGACCTGTCCCCGAATTCGTACTGCTGGTATATTGGACCCACATACGAAGAGAAGCGGACGTGGAGGGGAAATGCGGTCAAAACCGTTATTGATCGTTGGAATATTTTGCCTGCCCGTGATCCTGTGGTCGCAGGCATCAGCGGACTTCGCCAGGAATCGTGATGAGGTCGTAAAAAATCTTCAGGGCCTGATTCGCATCGATACGAGTAATCCACCGGGCAACGAAAGCAAAGCCGTCGAATTCATCAAAGCGATCCTCGATAAGGAAGGCATTTCTTCCGAGATCTTCGCCAGCGACAAAAATCGAGCAAATCTCGTTGCGCGCATTAAAGGAAACGGGAAGAAGAGACCGCTTCTGCTGATGGGCCATACCGACGTGGTTGGGGTGGAGCGCGAGAAGTGGACCGTCGATCCATTTGGCGGTGTGATCAAAGATGGATATCTCTACGGGCGCGGGTCCGGCGACGACAAAGACAACGCCGCTGTCACGCTGCAGATTCTGCTGATGCTTCACCGACAGAAGACGCCGCTCGATCGTGATGTGATCGCGCTGTGGGAATCCGGAGAAGAGGCCACGACCTCGGTTGGCATCGAATACATGGTCCGGGAACACTGGGACAAGATCGATTCCGAGTTTGCGATTCTCGAAGGTGGCGGGATTGTTACGGAAAAAGAAAAAGTCGTCTACGTCGGTGTGGCGACGACGGAGAAGGTGCCCAACACGACGACTCTGATTGCGCGAGGAACCTCGGGCCACGGCTCTATGCCGCGTCCGGACAATCCGATTGTGCATCTGGCCGCCGCCATTGCGAAGCTAGCCGAATATCAGCCGCCGATGCGGCTGAATGAAACAACCAGAGCATACTTCCAAAGACTGGCAACAGTCAGTTCGCCGGAAGAAGCGTTTCTTTACACGCATATTGAAGATCCGGTGCTGGGACCAATGGTTCAGGAGCAGCTCCGAAAAACAAAGCTGTCACAGAATTCAAACCTTCGCACCTCGATATCCCCAAGCATCATCAAAGGTGGATTTCGGAGCAACGTCATTCCCGGAGATGCCGAGGCGACGCTGGATGTCCGCGCGCTGCAGGACGAGGATATGACCGAGTTCTACGCTTCGTTGCGCCGTGTGATCAATGATCCCTCCGTTGAGGTGGTTCCGCCGAAGAACCCGGGCCGGCCAAAATCAGCGCCGTCACGGCTGGATTCCGATCTGTTCCATGCTTTGGAAAGGGCCCAGGCCAGGGTATTTCCCGGGGCGATCACCATTCCGTCGATGCTGAACGGTGCTACGGACGGCGCGTACCTGCGTGGAAAGGCCGTTCAGGCGTACGGTGTCGGCAGTTACATCGAGAACGGGGAAAGCCTCGCGCACGGCAATGACGAGCGTGTGTCTCTGGAAGGCGTCGGGAAGTTCCTGGAGTTCGTTTATGACGCCGTAATCGACGTGGCGGGTGCGAAGAACTAGCCCGTGCGGCTTGCCAATGGGAAGTCACTTCAGCCAACCTGAAGCTGACATGTATCGATTTGTTCTATTCGCGTTGTTCTTCGGGCAGCCGCGGCCAGCGCCACTGCTCCGGGTCGAGGCGCCTCCGGAACTCGCGGCGGTCCGCACACGTTTGGAGTCATTCGACACGCAGCGCCTGGCCGACATCGAACAGCTCGTGGGCTTGACAGACCCGGGTCCCGCCATTCCAGTTGTCCTGGCCACTGAAAGTTCAGATTGGGCGCGCCAGGTTTCGCCTTGGGTCGCGGGATTTGCGCTGGACGCATCGGATCTGGTGGTTCTTTTCCCCGCCCGTTCCCCAGGCTATCCCCACGACACTTTCGAGGACGTACTGCGCCACGAAGTCGCACACGTCCTCATCCGGCGGGCTTCCGGTGGCCAGCCCGTCCCGCGTTGGTTTAATGAAGGCCTGGCAATGGCAGCCGAGCACGCGTGGCGGTTCGAAGATCAAACTCAACTCCTGTACCAATTGGTCCTTGGTCCCCGCATCAGCCTTCGCGAACTCGACCGCCTCTTCGGAGGTGATCGCAGTGACCAGACTCGCGCCTACGCACTAGCTGGCGCCTTTGTTCGCGATGCTTTCCAGCGGCATGGCTCCCCAGTCGCCGGCGAGATCCTGATACGAGTCAGGCGCGGCGCCCCATTCGACCTCGCATTTGCCGATGTGACAGGTCTGACGCCGGCCGGCGCGGAGTCTGAGTTCTGGCAAGGCCAGCGAATCTGGAGTACCTGGGTACCCATCATCACATCGTCGGCGACGCTTTGGACGGCCGTGACCCTTCTTGCAATTCTGGCCATTCGAAGGCGGCGCCAGAGAAACGCTGAGATCGAAAAACAATGGGAAGAAGAGGAAGGAAACGGCCCAGAGCTTCATTGATCCGGCCCTTTTTCGCGGACTCCTACTTCTTGACGTATTTCTTCAAATCCATGAGGAATTCGGCGCCGTATACGTTGCCCTGGGCGTCCAAAGCGACGCCTTCTGCCATGCTCGAACCCGCCGATCGGGACCCTGGAGTGGGCCAATCGTCTTTGTACGGATACGGGGCAGGATCTGGAATGAAGGACTGCACCGAACCGTCCCTGGCGCTCCCGATCCGGATGCCGCGTTGGACGCCTGGGTCATATCCATAACCCGCGGTGCCGTCCCTTGACTCGGAGTCGGCCACGTAGATTGCATCATTCTTGTCGATGAATATGCCGCTCGGCCGGCCAAACTGTTTCCACTCGGCGATGAAGTTTCCGTCCTGATCGAAGATCTGGATGCGGTTGTTCTGACGGTCGCCGACGAACAACCGTCCTCTAGAATCGAAGGCAAGCGTGTGAACGCAGTCGAACTCGCCGCGGCCCGTCCCTTTCTTCCCCCACGCCTTGATGAATTTTCCGGTCTTGTCGAACTTCACAATACGCGCGTTGTTTGTGGGTTGATTGCCGTGTCCATCCCCGACGAAAATGTCGCCATTCGGAGCGATCGCGACCTCCGTTGGCTGATCGAAGGTGTCCGGTCCAGGTCCAGCAATACCGGCCTTGCCGAGTGTCATTAAGACTTTCCCGTCAGGACTGAGCTTGAACACCTGCTGACCCCTTCCATCTTTCAACCCATTGTCGGCTACCCAGAGATTGCCAGCTTTGTCCACGGTGAGCTTGTGTGGGCTAACGAACAGACCGGCGCCAACGTTCTTGAGAAGCTTGCCGGAAGACGGATCAAATTCAAAGATCGGGTTGATGCCGGTACCGGCGCAAGTCGCTCCCCCGGCTCCGGACACTCCACATCGGTCAACTACCCAGACGCTGCCGTCCGGCCCAACCGTGACGCTCGCCGTCGATCCCCATTTCCTCCCCTCGGGCAGCTTCCCCCAGCTCACTCCCTCACGATACGGATTGGGTAAGTCGTTACGAACACCGAACGGTGACTCCTTAGGCAACCGCGGGAATTGAAGCGGGGTTCCAGCATTGGTCTGCGGGTGGGCCGTGCCTTGGGAGACCGCAAGCACCACGGCGATGGCTGTCCCCAGTGTGAATCCCAATCGAACTGCGCGATTCATCGTCAGCCCTCCTTATTCGAGTCGAAGGCGATTGAAGACGTATCGCGAATTGTTTAACGGGAAACACGCGTCTTCAAAATATGAATTCTCGAATTTCGAATCTCGAATTTCCAGTGCGGATTTTTCATTAGAACATGAATTCACCGGCTTGCCAGCAAATTGCAGTGCGAGAATCAAAGAGCAGCGATAATGATTTCCTACCACCCCGTCTGCGCCTCATGAGGAACGGGAAAATTTTGTTGATGGCGCAGCCACCCCTCCTTCGAAAGGAGGGGACTTCCACAGCTTAGGGCTCACGACGCACGTCGTTGGCAGGCGGTGAGCCATCCGGCGGGTTGATCGTACGGTTGTTGAAGTTGGGTTGGCGGCCCGAGCGGAGCGCGGTTTCCCATCGGTTGAGGACGGGGGCGCCTTGGGGCCAGAGGTTGTGACAGCGATGCAGATATTCCAAAACCGTGTCGCGCTCACCGCGTTGCAGTAGAGCTCGAGCTACGGAGGTGTCCGGACCGGTCTCTTCAATGTTTCGGACAGCGGTCGTTGTGGCGGCTTCTAACAAATGTCGGCGGGCGTTGGCGACATCGCCGTTATCCAGTGCGGCTTGCGCCAGGATCAGATTGCCCGTGTAGATGGCGTTGCCGTGCTCGGAATCGCCGGAATCTCCGTGTTCGCCGAGCAGCCTCGCGGCATAGTTTGCATTGAAGCGCGTCTTCCACGGATTCGCCACGATGCGCACCGACGTGAAGATAAGCGCTGCAGCCAGGACAGTGCCGACGATGGCCCAACTGCGGCCCCGCTGTTTCCCTGCATTCCTGAATGTCTGGATCAGGGCGAGAGTTGCGAAAACGGCCACGAGCAGGCTCCAACTCCACAGCCAATCGGCGGCGCCCGACGCCGGGGATATACCATCAAGGAGGCCGAGCGGTAGCCGGTAGCGAAGGAAATAAAGCATTCCGATTCCCAGTCCCAGGATTCCGCACACGACCGAAGCCACAGCCCAAGGGTTTCGCTTTCCGATCTCCACTTTCCGTTCTGCCGGCTGGTAAAGGCGATCCAGTTCCGCTCCAAACAACCATCCTCCTCCGATGCCGGCAATCAGCCACATAACGAGGTACTCCCACGGAGATTCTCCCAACCCGGAGTGTTTACTAAGATCGAATGCAGAATGGGCGGGACCATAGAGGAATTGGAAGGCCATTCCCGCAAGTCCTCCAGGTATGGCGAATGCCTTTGCTCCGTCGAATCTCAATTCGGATGGTAGTGTCAGTACCGCGCACCCACCGGCGATCCAAAACACGAACGCGGAAACAGCTCCCGTGAAGACGACATCAAGGAGCAAAGGCGAACGCCCCTCCTGCAGGATGAACATAGAACCGATGAGCCCGAAACTTATTGCCAGTACAATCGAGAGTCCCAACCTGTGTCCATATGCGAAGCCGACAACGATTCCGCAAAGCGGACCGACTGCTAGAAAGGTGTCCACTTGCGAGTGACCCGTTGCGCCGGCATACCAGGCTGACAAACCAAAAACGACCAGTGAGGTCAAACCAAACGCGGCAGCACCGTGCACCGCATAACGGGTCTTGCTGGCTTTCGCATCCAATTCCAATTCCGCAGACATGCGCCCCTCAGAGGGTCAGTTCTAATCCCGTTTTCGGACGAGACGGTAGCACGAATAACCAGCGCCAGCAAGCGGGCGGTCTAGACAGGGTTTATACGGGCGGCAATGCCACCGGTCGAGACATCGCCGATGCTCAACAGAAGGGGGAATGAATTAGCGTAGGTAAAACGGCTATTTGGTCAGTTCGTCAATGCGTAATTTGGTTGTTGGACAAGTACATGGGACATCGTACAGGGACATCCCAACATTTGACATTGTTCGCCGCACGCTCGAGCTGCCCACAAATGTCAAATATCGGAATGTCCATGTACGATGTCCCATAACCCAAGGACCAACTGTAGAGCAACAGTGTGGAACCAACCTATTCTTACCGGCCGGGCGGCCTGTAGTTGACCGTCTTCTTGACGGCTGCATCCATTTCTTCAGGGGTTAGAAGAACGACTGTTTTTAACCGCACAGCTCCGGTTGCGTTGATTGCGACGGAAGCTGCGGCTGCGCTAACGTTATCCGGTGCGTCCATGATGACGATCGCATCCGGGTCGCCAAAGGCAAAGTAGAGGGCATCGAGCTTGCCACCGAGGCTCTTGAGGGCCGCCTCGACAGCTTCCCTCCGTTTGGAGCCACCATCCTTGGCAAAACCTTTGACCCCTTCCAGCGTATAGGACGCCTCAATCAAATACTTGGGCATTGCACACCTCCGAATTGCTTGTTTACAGCAGTATTCGGTCGGAAGCCCCTCTGCGCAAGAATTTATTTCTCGTCTTTAGATGGATTGTGGCGGGGTACTTTCCCCTCCCGGTGCACCATTTTCTTAAAGCAATGCCGGTGGTAGTCCTTTCCCTTAAATACTGTTCTGAGGTCGTAGGGAGCGATTCGGAGGCAGCACTCCGAACACCACACTGGCCTGCCGAGCTGGTCGGACGGTTGTTTAGTTTGAAAGTCCATAGAGTCCCTCATCGGACGGTGGCCGCCAGTCCTTTAGCGCAAAAGCAAGAATTTGAAAGGAATCTTTGGGTGACCGTCAAGTTTGCGAAATCAGCGCGATACGGAAAAATGCGCCAGGGGCCCGACTTCGAAAGGAGTTTCCGCCTACAGATGTAGCGGTAATAGACCCCTGGCTGGCGCGAGCTTCCTGCTCTCCGCTTGAGGTGTTTTATCGGCAGGAGGACGCTCCGCAATTAGCACAAATTGCAGAAAAACTATCGAGCGACACCAACCCCTCTTCGCCGAGAAAGTGAAAGTGCTTATGCCGCCGACTGAGCTATAGTGCTTGCGCACAAGTCATTCACAATCTTTCGAAAGGAGGAGGCATGAAGTATTTGCTCACGGTGGCGATATTACTGACGACCGCTGTATTGCTGTATGCGGCCGCAAGTCCAGGGGCAGTGACCTATGTTGGCCACGACAAGGTAGGAGAAGCTCTGGCTAAAGGTGGAGCGTTAGCCAACGGGGAAGGCTTTACAGCTTCGGGAAATCACCGCTCCGGCCCGGGGCAGGTCGAAGTGCACGAAAAGGAGACCGACATTTTCTACGTGACTGATGGCGAGGCGACATTTGTGACGGGAGGCACGATGATCGGTGGCAAACCGACTGGGCCCAACCAGGTGCGGGGCTCCGATATCCAAGGCGGCCAGGCTCACCATCTGACCAAGGGTGACGTGATCTCCATCCCGGCAGGCACGCCACACTGGTTCAAGGAAGTTCCGAAATCAGTCAGCTATTTCACGGTGAAGGTCATTAAACCGTAATCTCCCCTGTCACCAAGAAAGCCGCGGTAGGACAGGTCACTAATTTCTGAAGTACAAGAAATTAGTGACCTGTCCCCGAATTTCTCGAATTCTATTTCTTCTGACTATCGACCAGTGGTCTCCACTTCACGATCGTTCCGTTATCAGCGCGAGGTTGTTTTCCTCGCAGAGGCACTGGCGACTCCCGAAACCGCACGTTATACTTGGCCCGCTAAAATCAGGTTTTTCACATTTCACTATTGGGGATGGCGCATTTCTTGTTTCTTGGAGGTCACATGAAACGTATTGCGGCGGGTCTATCGAGCGCGTGGCTCATTTTTCTTCTTAGCTGCGCGTCTGTATGGGCACAGAGTTCCACAGCCCAGATCAATGGAACTGTGAAGGATCAAAGCGGAGCGGTTTTGCCCGGTGTTGATGTGACCGCCACACAGACAGCAACCGGCGCCAAGCGAAGCGCCGTGACCAATGAGACCGGTTCCTACACGCTGACGAACTTGCCGATTGGGCCGTACACGTTGGAAATGGCCTTGCCGGGATTTCGCACCTATGTGCGCAGCGGAATCGTGCTGCAGGTGAATGACAATCCGGTGGTAAACGCCATCCTGGAAGTGGGCCAGGTTGCCGAGACGGTGGAAGTTCAAGCAAACGCTGCCCTGGTGGAAACCAGAAGCACGGGCGTCGGCCAGGTGATCGATAACCAGCGAGTCCTGGAGCTACCGCTGAACGGGCGGCAGGCAACGGAGTTGATCTTCCTTGCAGGAATGGCGACGCCTACAGCAGGCGCCGGCTTGGTTTCGAACGTCCGGAACTATCCTACAGTCGCCATCTCCGTTGCCGGTGGTCTGGCGACCGGAATGACGTATGTGTTGGACGGAGGAACGCACAACGATCCATACAACAACCTCAACTTGCCTCTTCCGTTTCCGGATGCGCTGCAGGAGTTCAAGGTAGAGACCAGTGCGCTACCAGCTCAGTACGGGCATCACTCTTCAGCCGCTGTCAACGCTGTAACAAAGTCCGGCACCAACGAATTTCACGGCGACCTTTTCGAATTCGTCCGCAATGGAGCCCTCAACGCGCGGAATGCATTCGCGCTGACACGGGACAACCTGAAGCGTAACCAGTTTGGTGGAACGATTGGCGGACCGATCGTCAACAACAAACTGTTTTTCTTCGCCGGTAATCAAACAACGATTCAGCGGTCAACCCCAAGTGACAGCATCATGTACGTTCCGACGCCCGCGATGCTCGCTGGTGACTTTACGGCGATCACGTTGCCGGCGTGCAATACCGCCGGTAGGCAGATCAATCTGGCCCTGCCCTTTGTTGGCAATCGGATCTCACCGTCGTCGTTCTCGCCGGCCGCAATCGCTATTCTGAAACAGCCAGGATTTCCCACAACGGCAGATCCGTGCGGTGCGTTCCGCTATGGCCGGAGAGCCGGGAGTAACGAATACATTACGCTGGGGCGGGTGGACTACCAGGCGAGCAACAAACACTCCTTGTTCGGCCGTTACCTGCAGGCGCGCTTCGATCAACCGACGGACTATGATCCTAAAAACCTGCTTGCCCTGCTCAACGCAACGTTGGCATTTCGGGTCAATTCCTTTGTTCTAGGCGACACGTATCTGTTAGGTTCGAACACGGTCAATAATTTCCGCGGGACCGTCAATCGATCCGCTATTCCGAAGTTTCCACCTCAGTATTTCTCGGCAAACGATGTGGGAGTCAACATTTGGGTGGCTGTGCCGAAGTTCATGCGCTTCAGCGTTACGAGCGGCTTCAACATCGCCGGAAACAGTGCGACTCCGAGCACGTACAACACGACCTCCTTTCAGTTTTCAGACGATGTGAGCTTGGTGCGGGGCGCACACCAGATTGGAGCCGGAGTGAACTGGATCCACGGAGAGTTGAACGGCGTATCGAGACTCAACGCTTCCGGGCCCTTTACGTTTAATGGTCAAGTCACCGGATTGGGGCTGGCTGATTTTATGATCGGGAAACCGTCGGCGTTCACGCAGAGCAACGAAGCCGTGCTCTACTATCGCGGCAATTATTTTGGTCTCTACCTGCAGGACGCCTGGAAAGCAACATCGCGATTGACGATCAATGGGGGATTGCGATGGGATCCGTACTTTCCGCCACACACGAAGACCGGCACCATTGCGCACTTCGATCCTGCACTGTTTGCCTCGGGCGCGAAGAGCACCGTGTATAAGAATGCCCCAGCGGGTTTGATCTTTCCTGGCGACGCCGCTTTTCCAGGGAAGTCCGCCGGCAACAAAGACTGGATGAATCTCGCACCGCGCATTGGGCTCGCCTGGGATGCGACGGGCAACGGCCAGCTTTCGGTTCGCGCCGCTTATGGAATCTTTTATGACCTGCAGTCCCTCAACTACTACATCGGCTTCGCTCAGAGTTCGCCTTTCGGCAGTCAGGTCACGCTTCCGTTCCCACCGAGTTTTGAGAATCCGTGGACAGGGTATCCCGGAGGGAATCCATTTCCCGTTCCTGTAAACAGTAACGTCCCGTTCATAAACAATGCCTCGTATCAGACCATCCCGTTCGACGCCAAGTCGACGTACGCTCAGCAATGGAACCTCAGCATCCAAAAACAAATCGGAACAGACTGGTTGGCGCAGGCAAATTACGTCGGTACTGGAACCGTTCACGTCTGGACCGGAAATCAGGTAAATCCCGGCATCTTCCTAGGGCTGGGAGCCTGCTCCATCAATGGACAAGCCTCCAATCCGTGCTCGACAATCGGGAACGTCGATAGGCGGCGGAAGTTGAATTTGCAAGATCCGGTCAACGGCCAATATTACGGCAGCATCTCGCAGTTGGACGATGGCGGGACGGCCAGCTATCACGGGTTGTTGCTTTCCTTGCAGCGCCGGACTGCGCGTGGATTCACGGTCTCCGGAAATTACACCTGGTCGCACTGCATTAGCGACCTGGCCAATGCCGAACTCGCTGTCGCAGGCACGAATTACTTGATCCCGGACAACCGGCGGTCAAGCCGGGGCAACTGTCTGACCTCCGATCGGCGGCATAACTTCAACCTGTCAACGGTGTATCAGACGCCTCAATTCTCCGGCGGGGCAATGCGGACGCTGGGCAGTGGCTGGCAATTCTCGTCCATCGTCCGGCTCCGGGGCGGTGAGTACCTTTCGGTGGCAACTGGTATCGATCAGGCCTTGACGGGAGCGGCGGCTCAGCGGCCCAATCAGGTGCTTGGCAGTCCGTATTCCGACAGCAAGACCGTCGATCACTGGCTCAATCCGGACGCCTTTCTACAGCCTGCATTAGGTACGTACGGAAACATGGGCGCCTACAATGTGCTCGGCCCAGGATTAATTCAGATCGACATAGGTGTGACTCGAACCTTCAAAGTTCGGGAGACTCAGTCCGTGCAATTCCGAGCTGAAGCATTCAACGTTCCGAATCACTTGAATCCAAGCAACCCGGTGACGGCTCTCAACACCACAGTCTTTGGTAAGATCCAGGCGGCTGCAGATCCGCGGATCCTGCAGCTCGCGTTGAAGTACGTTTTTTAGCGGTCGAACAGTGAAATTAATCTTGAGTTATTCCAGGAGGAACGGATGTTACGGAGAAATTTCTTCATCATCGCTCTTGTCGCAGTGGTCAGTCTCGCAACCCTGCCGGCTCAGGCCCCGCAGCGGGGTGGGCCGGGACGCGGCGGTGCTCCGCAGGTAGTGGAAAAGATCCAGCAAGTGAAGCCGGGTCTTTATATGATCACTGGTGCGGGAGCGAATACCATCATTCGAGTCACGAACGAAGGGTTGATCGTCGTGGACACTAAAAATCCCGGCGATCCGACGTATGCCCGAATTATGGAGGAGATCAAGTCCGTCACCAATCAGCCGGTCAAGTACGTCCTCAATACTCATCATCATCCGGACCACATCGGGAACAACCAGAAATTCATCGACGCGGGAGCCCAGGTCGTTGGGCTCGATGCCCTCAAAACACACATGCTGAGCGATCCTCGAACCAAAGACATACCGGGCCCGCCGACGTTGACGTTTGCCAGAGATAATGTTGTTCGTCTTGGCGGAGTTGAGGTCCGAGAATACTTCTTCGGGCGCGGCCACACGGGTGACGACACGATGGTGTATTTCCCTGATCTGAAAGTTGTGATGGTGAGCGATCAGGTCACCGATGCCACACCGGTTATCGATTGGGCCAACGGCGGGAGCGCTGTCGAGTGGCATCAAGTGCTCGACGGTGTACTGAAGTTGGACTTCGACACGGCGATTCCCGGCCGCGGTGACGCCAGACCGAAGGCCGATATCCAGGCTTTCAAAACGAAATTTGACACGTTACTCGACCGCGCAACCGGAGCGGTTAAGAAAGGCGTCCCAAAGGATCAATTGGCATCGCAGATCATGACGGATGATCTGGGCTGGCAGTTCAACGCACAGTTTTACGGCCAGCTTTACGACGAACTCTCGAAGACGAAGTGAAAGTCCATGTAAGAGGGCCTCATTGAACCTCACCAAACGGAATGTAGCGGCCAAGGACAATAACCGCAAACCACAGCAGTATCGAGGTCGCCGCAATAAACTTGGCGAATGGGGGTGCGTCTTCCCGGGGTCCCAGTTGCTCCCAGACGCGGAAAGCCCCGGTACAATAAAACAGCAGTAAGTTCGATCCCGCAACCAATATAGTCAACATCTTGATCTGAAAAACGATGTTGACGACATAGAAGCCGGGCATGCCGATAAAGAAGAGAAGGCCAGTGATTATATTAATGATGAATCCCGCGATTCCCCAAGGTATGAACCGATGCAATGGAGCTAGCGGTAATTGCTTCAAAAATCCCAATATGCGGAGATTGAGTGCTCCAATTGTACCCAAAAGCAATATCAGGCCAAGGAAGTGAAGGTCCTCCAGTATTGGCCAAACCCACCTGGAATAATCGATCACGAAATACTGGATTGAAGGGATCATCTTGGAACCCACTGTTCCCACAGCCGATGTCGTTTCTTGGCCAGAGAGAATCTCCGGATGACGGATCTCACCCCCAGTGTTCCCGGTGATGGCCATGAGGCCTACGGTCACAATCGAAAAAAGCAGCACGGCTGACAAATTCCACCCTGCTGGACGGGATATCCATGGATCCTTCACCGTTCGACTAAACCGCCAGAGTCCGAGTAAGGCGACGGCGCCCGTGATCTCCATGAACACGAATGCCAGCAGCGCGGCGCCCTGATGCGCTTGAATCAAGGCCGTTGAGACGCCGGGGATTTCCTTAATTTCCTCCTCCGCAGCATTGCCACTGAGATACGTCGGGATCGCCAGGAGAGCGATGAGCGAGAAAAGTGCAAGGCTGGCTTGCTTCAGATCGTCGCTATGGACAACAAGAGAAACAAAGAATAGGCCAAGCCCAATGATAGTGCCGATAATCGGCCAGTGATTCAGTAAAAGGTGTAGATGTGCCAAATACACGTGGCAGAATTCTCCTACCCACTAAAACCATACTTCAGATAGGTGTATGTATAAGCCAGCAAGCGGCCCGCCGTGACAGCTCCAACCCAAAAGATGAGCGACCATGTCGCAAGGGCCTTGCCCTTCACCATCATGGCTGCGTCACTCAAGCTCGAATCGCTGAACACACGCTTGTTGAGCGTCTGCATCACCGTCACGGCAAGCCCGATCAGCGTTAGCTTGATATAAAAGTCCGGGTTCGTAAGGGCTTTTGTGGGATAAGCGATCAAGAGAAAAGCGCCTGATACGACCTGTATCCAGAAGCCGACCCATATAATCCCGTACAACCCCTTGAGTGGTGCCAGAGGCAGGTCGCGCGCAACGCCAAGAATTCTCAAATCAATTACGGCACTCGCGCCAACGAGCAACCCCATGCCGATAGCGTGAAAGGTAAGAACAAACCAGTATGCGAACGGCGAAGGTGAGTCCCGGATCCACGTACTAAGACCACTCTCTTCGATCGTCTTAAAAATTAGGGGAACGGCCAAGTTCGCCTCCTTAGAAACTGCTGCTGCCGGCCACCTTCTTCACAAAACAACTCGACCCCTAGAAATCAAAAACTTAAACAGGGAGCGCAATGTGTCATAGCGATAACGCCCGTGTCAAGTGTGCGAGTCGAGCGTCGGGATCGGCGGTCGCGGGGTTGGATTCTTCTAATAATCCCTTGACTTACGAAAGCTGGGCCCGAATAATCGGCATCCAGTATTCCACGGTACCAATCGGAGAATGACGGAGGCATTGATGAAGCGCAATCTTGTGATGATCCTCGGTCTGTGCATGGGGCTGCTTTTGGCTGCAGTACCCCTCCTTGCCCATCACGCGTTGGCGGCAGAGTTTGATTCGAGCAAACCGGTTAAGTTCACGGGAACAGTAAAGAGCGTGGACTGGATGAACCCCCATATCTATGTCAACATCGAAGCGAAAGACGAGACTGGAAAGAACGTTGTGTATTCCGTCGAAGGTGGACCGCCGAACTCTCTTTATCGCAATGGCTGGAGAAAGGACTCGTTGAAACCCGGTGATGTCGTGCAGGTCAGCGGTATGAAGGCCAAGAAAGCCGATTCGAACAGAATCGGAAACGCCAGAATCGTCACGGCAGACGGCAAGGCCGTCTTCAGAAACGGCCCTGAACAGTAACTCCCTTTTCAGCCGGTAACGAATAGGCCGAGGATTACGCGGATTACCCGGATTGGATCTGTGTAATTCGTGTAATCTTTGTTTTATTGTTTTCTCACCGATCGCTATGCCCGCAACAACGGCCGAGTGAGGCACGTCGGCCCGCCCGCACCCGTAAGGCAGATCTCTCTACCGTCAAACTCCGAGACTCGACAGCCAGCGGCCTCCAGGCGGGCTCGTGACACTGGATTTCCACGAACCATAACGACATTGCGAGGAGACAGCACCAGGACGTTGCAGCCGAGTGTGTTGTATTCCTCCTCGGGGACGTCGATGAGTTGGATACCTCGCTCACTTAGCAATTCAAACAGAAGCACCGGGAGCAAGCGGCGGTAGACGATGGCAAGATCATCGTCCAGAAGACTGATGAAGGACATGAGGTGCAGAACGTTCTGGGGCCCCTTCCAATAGGGCAGTGGCACTGGGATGACGCGAACTCCCAGGGGTTGTAACAAAGCGGCTAGAGATTCAACGCCGGCGGCATTGGTCCGGAATCCGCGGCCCACCAGGAGCGTTTGGCGATTCAACCAGATCATGTCGCCGGCCTCGGCCGTTGCGGAGCCATTGATGACGCCCAATATGGGCACTTCCCACTTCTTTAAAGCATCTGCGAAAGCGGGGCCTTCGCCGCGGCGGGCCGGCTTTCCGGTTTGAAAGATCACCGCGCCCCGATCGGTAATCAAGACCGGATCATGCGTGTAAATGGAATCCAATCCCGTGCGATCGTCGGCGGGAAGATACAGGATGTTCGCGCCGGACTCCTTCAACAGTAAAACGAGTTGTTGGTGCTCCTGTCTGGCGCGGTTCAAATCCGGCGGCCGCGTGTAGCCGAGAGGATTCCATTGCGATTCAATGGCGTCTAGGGACCGAAATGCCTCTTCGGGACGTTTGACGATGACGCATCGCAGGGGCGCCACCATGGTCTGACTTCCGAAGGATGTGTCCACCGCTGAAATCATCATTGTCCCGATGGGAACCGAATCGAGCGTCGCAGCGACTGCATTGTCGGTTCAGAGCCCGCGAAGAGATTCTCGGGGAATCGGGCGTGCACGACCATGTTGATGTAGATAGGATCGGCTTTATAAAGGTTCAACCCCATGCCTGCCAGGTACTGCAGGCGCAGGTTTCGATCGCGATTGATCGAAGCGTCCTGCATCCAGGGCTTCAGATCCGCCGCCTGGCCCGCAAATGTCGCCATCAGGTCCTCGGCGGAAAAGATTCCAATCTGGCGCAGCGATTGCGTCATCCGGGCATATTGGGGGAGATTTAGTCTTTCCTGCACCTTGTCGACGTCGATCTTTGTCGGTTCGACCTGTCCCAGCAACACCACATCGTAGCCTTGCCCGTTTACCAGATTCGCGAACACAACCCCATTTGGAAACGCTTCGAAGAAAGTTGCGATCTCGCTCTTTACCGCTTCCTCGTTGCTCTCGTAAAGCTGAACGAACTGCGTGACCACGCCACCCGGGTTCAGGTGCTGCTTCGCCAGCTCGAAGAATTCCCGAGTGTAAAGCGCTGCGGCACCCTTGACCCATGGGTCAAGCGGATCAGACGTGATGCCGTCGAACTTTTCCTTCGTTGTGAGCAGAAAATGCCGGCCGTCATCCACGCGCACGGTGACTTTAGGATTACGGACAACGTCGAAGTTGTGCTCGGCAAAATAGGTCGAAACCACACGGGGAACGAGCGGTTCAATCTCCACTATCGTCTCGTGTTCCAGCTTGGGTTCAATGCTAACCGCTCCGGCGGTCACGCCGGCGCCACAACCGATAACAAGGACGGACCGCGGATTCTGAGGGACCAACGTTGTGAGGTGCCCCAGCATCCGCTGGAGCTTCATATCCGCCGGATCGCTTGAGGCCTGGACCTTGCCCGCATTGTGGTAGTTGCGGATGCCGTCGGGCAAGTCCGAAACAGCTACAGATGCGGTCAATCCTTCGCCGACATAAACTGTTTTGTTCTGAGCGCCCCGGACGGCAGCAAACCGGCCGTATTCGACAAATCTTGGTGACAATTCTGGAACCCGGCGGGCCAGCAGAACTGTGTACGCCGCTGCAAGAATCAGGAAGACCGACAACGCAAGATTGGATTTCTCCTTTATGGATTCGGGTTCGAATGCAACAGGCATGAGCGCAAATACGCCTGCCGTCGCCGAAAGGATAATCAGCAGTTGCTGGGAGTGCTGGCTGCCGATCCACGCCACCAACAGTAGACTGGCGCCGAGCGATCCCACGATCGCGCCGACGGTATTGGCCGCATAGACGCCCCCCACAAGACGCGCCGGATCCTGGCCTCGCGATGCCAGGGCCCCCAGCGCCAGCGGGAAACTCGCACCCCAGAGAATCGCTCCCGGCAATATCGCCCACAGCGTGCGGACCAGGTCCAATTGCAAATTGAACCACGGCTCCGCGGAGATGGACGGATCGATTGGCCAGTACGGCAGCGATTGAGTGAGCATATAAGCGGACCACGCAATCGCAGCACACAGCAGCATCTGGCACCAGGCCAGAGCCACGCGCGGCCGCCTCATCTGGTGCGCCAGAGTCGAGCCCACGGCGCTGCCAATTCCCAATCCAAGAAGGAAGACAGCCAGGATTAGCGAAAACGTATAAACCGTTGCGCCAAACAGCAGCGAGAGCAGCCGCGTCCAAATCACTTCGGCCGCCAGAGCCGTCATTCCGGAAATCGCAATTGTCAGATAGATCGTCCAGGACCCCGCACGCTGTCCCGTCGCCTCCATGTTGGAGTCCGACGGTGCGTACAGCGTCGCCTTGGAGATGCCAAGACTGAGCAGCGCTACGACGACATTGAGCGCGACGGCAACAAACGTCGCAAACGCAATGTCATGGACGCGCAACAAATAGAAGCCGGCAAGAAGGCTGCCGATCACGGCGCCACCAATATTCCCACCATAGAAAAATCCCAACCACGATACGCCCCGCGGTGTGGTCTCCACCCACCGGGATACCGCCGGCAGCGTCGCGCCCATCAAAAGCGTCGGTGGTATCAGGCAAACACCCGCTACCATTCCTCGAACCAGCATCCCCAAAAATCCCGAGCCCGCCCAAGCCGTATACACACCGCCAACCAGCGGCATCCCGAAAAAAATCGCCAGACCGATGAGACCAATCCCGAGTTCCATGTACGCATACACGCGCAGCGGATGATGCAGGCGGGAGATGAAGCGCGGAAAGAGCAGGCTGCCCAGACACATTCCGCCCATGAACGTTCCCAGCAATATGCCCAATGAAATCGTGGACGAACCGATAACGAGTTCCAGTAATTGGAACCACACGATCTCATAGATCAGGGCGGAACAACCGCTGCCCACAAACAGGAAAAGCAGCAGAGGAAGAACCCGCCGCGACGCCAGAACACTTGCGGACTCATCCAGAGTCGGTTCATGGACAGTCATTTCACGCATATCGATAAGAACTCCAAATCATGCTTCGGTAAATTGCGGATGGTACCACAAACCGCTATTGCACCGGATTCGTGCCTTCGCGCAGCACGCGGGCCTGACACCGCTACGCAGTGCCTTACGCCCGGATTTCCCCTGTAATGCAGAGCGCCAATGCCAGTTCAACCGGGAACTCAGTTCGGTCCCTACGAAATCCTCTCTCTTATCGGAGCGGGAGGGATGGGAGAAGTGTACAAAGCTCGCGACACGCGCCTGGACCGCACCGTGGCTATCAAGGTCCTGCTCGATCTGCCGGACAAACCTGAACTGACGCAGCGCTTCGAACGCGA
>WNGH01000619.1_pt1 | contig 34660 bp, 31 predicted proteins | sample 5400631 | NCBI WGS metagenome assembly WNGH01 (sample SAMN13153373, study PRJNA577476) | soil metagenome | isolation source: 115 cm soil or saprolite under Garry oak tree replicate 1 | place: USA:California | collected 2016-06-15
CAACCACAGAGCACCATGAAGGACAGCATTATCCCGCCGGTGCAGGTCACGGCATTCGATTCGGCCGGGAACGTGGTGACGAGCTTTACGGGGAACGTGAAGGTCGCCATTGGCCACGACGGAGCCGTCTTGGGGGGTGCGAACCTGACCGGTACGACCACCGTCGCCGCAGTGAACGGTGTCGCGACTTTCGCTAACTTACGTATCGACCGGATCGGCACGGGGTATACACTCACCGCAACGGCGACCCCGCTCGCGGGGGATACGAGCGACGCGTTCGACATCACGGCGACTCCGACGCCCGGCCCGGCCACCAAGCTTGCGTTCGTGGGACAGCCGACCAACACGTCGCCAGGCGCGACGATCTCGCCGCCGGTGCGAGTCGCGGCTGTGGACGACCAGAACAATATCGTGACCACGTTCAGCGGCAGCATGACGATCGCCATCGGCCATAACGGCGGCCTGCTCAAGCCAGGTACGTTGGGCGGTACGCTGCTCCAACCCGCCGTGAACGGCGTCGCTATTTTCACGGACCTGAGCATCGACCAGGCGGGGACCGACTATTACACGCTGCGGGCCGCCAATCCTCAACTGGGTACCATGGAGAGCGCCCCCTTCTCGGTCCTGGTGCCGTAATGCGCTGTCCCCGCTGTTTGCTCGCCGACATCCCCGAGGGCGCGCGGGCCTGCGTGCTGTGCGGCTATGCGCCCGACGCGCTGGCGGCGACCGGTGAGGGTGCCCAGCCCACGCCCCCGGCCCGCTCCGCTCGCGGCCGGCGCGCCACGCCGACCGACCCGCGCGGCTCGCAGGCCCCGACAGCCGTGGCCGAGGAGCCCGACTTCGTGCCGACCGAGCTCGACGCGCGGCGCGAGCTGGCGGCCGAGTTTCGCATCGAGACGCTGTTGCGCGGGTCGCCCGAGCCGATCGTGTATCTCGCCTGGGAAGCCGATCGCCCGTTGACGCTCAAGGCCGTCGCGCGCCAGCAGCTGGGAGCGGCGGCGGATCGGTTCGCGCGCGCCGCCGAGGCCGCCATGCAGCTCGAGCACTCGCACATCCTCCCGCCGTCTCGCTTCGGCTGCACCGACCATTTTCTGTGGTACGCCACCAAACGGGCGGACGGGCGGTCGCTCGAGAGCATGCTCGAGACCGTGGGCGCGCTCGAGCTCGCGACCTGCGTCCGCATCCTGGAGCAGGTAGCGAGTGCGCTCGATCACGCGCACCGCCGGGGGTTGGCGCACGGCGGTTTGCGCTCCGACTGCGTCAACGTCGGCGCGAACGAGTGGGTGCAGGTGAGCGACTTCCTGGTCGGAGGCGTGTTGCACGTTCCACCCGACGAAGCACGCGCGAGCGAGCCCGGGCCGCGCGCCGATCAGTACGCGCTGGCGGCGCTCGCGTACGAGTGCTTGACGGGAACGCCGGTGCGCGACGCGCCCCCGCTCTCGAGACTGTTGGACGGCCGCAGCGACATCCCCCTGCACGTGTCGCAGGCGCTGCGCCGGGCCTTGAGCAGCCGGCCCGCCGAGCGGTTTCCCACGGTGCTCGACTTCGTCACCGCCCTGGGCGGCCCCATGGCTGCCGCGCCGGCGGCCGCGCCCGCGGCGTCCTGGTTCGAAGCGACGCCGCAGCAGCGGGGACGGGGCCCGCGCTCGCCGGTCGTGATCGTCGCCGACGACGACGAGCAAGACGACGAGATGGAGCGGCCGCCGCCTGCGCCGACGCGTCACACCGGGCGCTTCATCGTCGCCGCCGGCGTGATCATCGTCCTGGGCGGCGCGGTCTGGCTCGGCACGTCGTCCGCGCCGGCCTCCCAGACGAGCACCTACGACGCCAGCATTCCGGCGGCCGAGTCGGTGCCCTCGCCCGCACCCGAGCGCCGCGGCGTCGACACCGCGGGGATCGCGGCGCGCGAGCCCCCGGCGGCTGCGCCGGCGCGCGCCGTCGAGCCACCGCCGCCCGAGCCCCGGCGCGAGACGGCGCGCCGCCCGGAGCCCACGCCCATCAAACGGACACCAGTGGTGCGGCGCACCACCCCGGCGGTCTCCCCGGCGCCGCCGCGCGTCGCGCGGCCGGCGCCACGACCCTCGGAGCCGGCCCTGCTGTCGGTCAACTCGATTCCCTGGGGGAGCGTGTACATCGACGGCCAACCGGTGGGCAACACGCCGCAGATCGATCTTCAGGTGCCACCGGGATCGCACCGTCTGCGAGTCGAGCGCGACGGGTTCCGTCCGTATGAGCGCATGATCGAGCTGGCCGCCAGCCAGCGGCTGCGGATCACGGACATCGCCCTGGTGGAGCGCTGACGGTGCCCCGTGCCCTGCTGGCCCTCGCGCTCCTCGTCGCCGCCACCGTACGGCTGCCGGCCCAGTCGGCCGGCGATCTGCTGCAGCAGGGCGTCCGCGCCTATCAAAAGCTCGAGTACGATGCCGCGGTGGCGCTGTTGCGCGAGAGCCTGCTGCGCCGGGAGCCCAGCGCGCTTCCCGACTCGCAACGAGCGCGGGCCCTGTCGTATCTCGCGGCCACGGAGCTGTTCCAGCAGCAGCGCGATTCCGCCGCCGCGGCCTTTCGGGCATTGGTGCGGCTCGATCCGCGCTACCGGCCGGACGAGCTCATTTTCCCCCCGCAGGTCACCAACCTGTACGAGGAAGTGCGTCGCTCGACCAAGGTCCTGAGCGTGCAGGTCCCGCCCGTCACCGAGCTGCACGCCCGCCTCGAGTGGTTCACCGCGCGTCTGGTCACGACGTCGGTGCAGTCGGTGACGGCGACGCTGGCGCGCGACGACGGAACGCTGGTGCGCATGCTGTACGACGGACCGGTCGCCGACAGTCTCGCGGTGAAATGGGACGGCCTCACGGCGGCCGGCACGCTCCCGGACGAGGGCCGTTACGTGCTGCATGTGGCCCCGCGCCCGCCGCTGGAAGACGGGCCGCGTCCGCTCCAGGTCACGCTCGACATCACGCAGGTGCCGCCCGATACGCTCCCCTGGCCGGCGCTGCCGACCGCGCCAGCGCTCCTGCCGGAGCGTACATCGGCGACGCCGGCACTGGGCTCGCTGGCCACGGGAGCCGTCGCGGGCGGCGCCGTGGTGGCGCTCCCCTCGCTGTTCGGCCGCAGTGGCGAGGCCACGGGGGCCCGGTTCGCCGTGGCCGCCGCCGTCAGCATCGCAGGGCTGGTGGGATTCTTCGCACACCAACCCCGGCCGATCGAGGCCAACATTCGCGCCAACGCGCCGGCGCGCACGGAGTGGCAGCGACGCGTCGACGCCGTGAGAACCGAGAACGCCAAGCGCCGCGGGGCGGCGCGCCTGCTGATTCGCGCCGGGCCGGTGACGGTCGCCGAGCGGGCTCCGTGAGGACACTCGCTGCGACGTGCGCGCTCCTGCTGGCGGCCACAGCGGCTCCCGCGCAGCGCCGCCCCAGCATCGGCCTGCGAGGAGATGCGTTCATGATGTGGGTGCACAGCGACACGGGCGTCACGCGTGCGTCGTTGCGCGGTCCCGGGTTCGGCGCTGAGGGGCGGATCGCCGTCAACGGCTGGTTGTTCGGCCTGGGACTGCTGGAAGGCCAGCTCAAGCCCGCGGGCGCCTCCGGAGGGGCGGCGCCACAGCTCGACCTCGTGCAGGGAACCGTGTTCGTGGGCGGGCGGCTGCTGCCCTGGCTCGAGATGACCGCCGGGCCCGTGGTGCGGGCGTACGTGACGGATTCGACCACGGAGCGCTGGGTGTTCTGGCAGGCGCGCGCGCGTGTCGACGCGCCCATCGTGGTGGGGCAGCTGGGGACCTATCTCGAGGTGTGGCGCGCCCTCGCCTCGCAGGTGAACCTGCCCACTGGGGCCGGCCGGATCCAGGGGGGCGAAGCGGGCGTCGTGTTCCAGCCGCCGCAGCAGCGTGTCTGGCTGCGCCTCTCCTACCGGATGGACGACGCGCTGCTCGGGGGGCCTGGGGGGAACGAAACGATGGAAGCGATCACGCTCTCCGGCGGCATCGCCATCCCCTGACGAGCGTCAGGGCGGCGGCACCAGGCGATACAGCAGCTCTCCCTTCCGGATCATCCCGAATTGCTCCCGCGCCGCGCGCTCCTGAGCGGCGGGGTCCTCCTCGAGTCCGCGAGCCAGACGTTGCAGCGAGTCGAGCTCCACCTCGAGGTCGCGCACTGCACGACGCTCCTCGGTCCGCTGGCGGCGCAGCGTGAGCCAGTCGAGCGTGCTGTACTCTCCGGCCTGGAAGGCGAGTCCGGCGAGCACGAGCCCGGCGCCGAGGCCGATCAGACGCGTCCGGGTCACAGGCCGTACAGGTGGCGGCCGGGATAGTAGGCCGCGTCCCCCAGGTCCTCGGCGATACGCAGCAGCTGGTTGTACTTGGCGACGCGGTCCGAGCGCGAGGCGCTGCCCGTCTTGATCTGACCCACGCCGGTCGCGACCGCCAGATCCGCGATGAACGTGTCTTCCGTCTCGCCGGAGCGGTGCGAGATCACGGCGCCGTATCCGTTGGAGCGCGCGTGCTCGATGCACTGCAGCGTCTCGGTGAGGGTCCCGATCTGGTTCAGCTTGATGAGGATGGCATTCGCGACCCCTTCCTCGATGCCGCGGTCGAGCCGCTCGACGTTGGTGCAGAACAGGTCGTCGCCCACGAGCTGCACGCGCGCCGACAGCGCCTCTGTGAGCTTCGCCCACCCCGTCCAGTCGTCCTCCGCCAGGCCGTCTTCGATCGAGACGATCGGGTACCGGTCGATCCAGCTCTTGTAGAGCGCGATCATGTCGTCCGCCGATTTCGACCCTGCCCCGCTCTTCTTGAACACGTAGGCGCCGTCCTGATACAGCTCGGATGCGGCCGGATCGAGCGCGATGGCCACGTCCTTCCCGGGCTCGAAGCCCGCGCCTTCGATGCCGGCGATCACCGCCTCGAGCGCGGCCTCGTCGCTCGGGAGATTGGGCGCGAAGCCGCCTTCGTCTCCCACGGCGGTCGAGAGATTGCGCTTGGCCAGCACCTTCTTGAGTCCGTGGAACACCTCGACCCCGGTGCGCAGGCCGTCGGCGAACGACTCCGCGCCGATCGGGACGATCATGAACTCCTGGAAGTCGACGTTGTTGGCGGCATGCGCCCCGCCGTTGAGGATGTTCATCATCGGCACGGGGAGCACGTTGCGCACCGGCCCGCCGAGATAGCGGTACAGCGTGAGCCCGGCATCCTGGGCCGCCGCCCGCGCCACGGCCATCGAGACGGACAGGACGGCGTTGGCACCGAGGTGGCTCTTGTTGGGCGTGCCGTCGAGATCGAGCATCGCGTAATCGACCACGATCTGATCTTCTGCCGACATGCCCTCGAGCCGGGGCGCGATGACTTCGTTGACGTTCTTCACCGCCTCGAGCACGCCCTTGCCGCCGAAGCGCTTCTGATCGCCGTCGCGCAGCTCGACCGCTTCGTGCTCTCCCGTGGAGGCCCCGCTCGGCACCGCGGCCCGGCCGGCGGCGCCGCTCGACAGCGTGACGTCCGCCTCGATGGTCGGGTTGCCCCGGCTGTCGAGGATCTCGCGTGCGTGCACCGAAATGATCGTGCTCATGATGGCCCGTACCCTAGTGCCGTTCCAACCCGAGCGCAACCGTCAGCGCGTCGTGAATGCACGTGGTTGGAACGGCACTAGCGGTCGGAGCCGTCCGCGTCAACGCGCGCCTTGAGGCGAACCACCGCCGCGCGCACGCGGTCGCGCAGCTCTTGGCGCCGCTCGAGCGTCAGGTCGACCGTGGAGATCGGTTCGCCGATCTCGATGCGGATCGGCCGGGGCCGCAGGAAAAAACGTCCCTTGGGCATGATGGTGAACGTGTCGCGTACGTAGACGGGCACGACCGGGACCCGCGCCGCGATCGCGAGACCGAACGGGGCGTTCTTGAACGGCAGCAGCTCGCCGGTACGGCTGCGCGTGCCTTCGGGGAACACCACGGCGGAGATGCCGCTGCCGATCACCGCCGCCGCCCGCTGGTACGCCTCGATCGCCCGCGCGGGGTGCGCCCGGTCGATCATGATGTGCCCGGCGGTGATCATGGCGGGGCCCAACAGCGGGATGCGCGCCAACTCCTGCTTCGCCACGAACCGGACCGAGCCGGGGAGGGTGGCCGCGAGCGCCCAGATGTCGAACATCGACGAGTGGTTCGACGCGTACACGACGGGACCGGCGGGCACGCGCTCGAGCCCCACCACCCGCACCGGTGTGCCGGCCGCGCGCAGCAGGTCGCGCGACCAGTCGTTCGTGCCCCAGTCGTAGACTCCGCCAGGCCGGCGCTTCACGCCCACGAGCGCGGCCACGATCACCCCGGTGGCGTGAATCGCGCTCGAGATCACGAGGACCAGGGCGAACCAGGCGGTGCGGATCATCCGCCGCGAAAGTGGTCGAACCCGGCCGGGGGGGTCGTGGGTCGCCCGTGATCCGTCATCCCTATTCCCCGACCCGCCACGCAGCGACCGATGCGGGTGAGCCGCAGACCCGTCGCGCGCCGGAACGCCCGGGCGTCGCGCTCGCCAAACCGGGGAGACAGCGCGACGAGCAGCTCGTACTCCTCTCCGCTCCGGACGGCGGCGCGCGGCGTCACACCGGGCCAGCACGGCATCCCCTCCAGCTCGATCTCGATCCGGACGCCCGACGCCGCGGCGACGTGCCCCGCGTCCGCGGCGAGTCCGTCCGAGACATCGATCATCGCGTGCGCGCCGCGCCGCGCGAGCCAGACCCCGGCGGCGATGCGCGGCGCGGGGCGGGCGAACCGGCGCCGCACGGCGGCAGCGAGACGCCGGCCAGCGCGCAATGCGGCGAGCGCGAGCGCCGCGCCCCCCAGCTGGCCCGTCACCCACAGCCCGTCACCCGCATGCGCGCCGCTTCGCCGCACCGGCCGGGCCGCGAGCCCGAGCACGCACACATCCACCAGATAGCGGGAGGAGCGCACCAGGTCTCCCCCGAGGACGCTCGCTCCGACACTCCGCGTGGCGGCGCCCACGCCCGACATGATTTCGGTCGCAGGATCTCGCCGGCCCTGCCCCCTTCCCCGGCCTTTTCCGGGCAGTCCCACCGACACCAGCACGCCGAGTGGTTGCGCCCCCTCGGCCGCCAGATCGGACAAAGCCGCGGCGGTTGCCCGCCAGCCGATTTCCCGGAACGAGAGCCACTCGGTCCGGAAATGCACGCCTTCGAGGGAAAGGTCGATGCTGAGGGCGATGGTGCGCGACCCGATGCGGACGAGCGCACAGTCGTCTCCCAACCCGCGACCGACGGCGCCGAGGCTCGCGTAGATGGCGCGCAGACGGTCGAACTCTCCGCCCGGTCCCAGGCGGAGCGCCCGCTCCCCAGCGCTCACGCCGTCTCCGGTGGCTCCAGCACCGCCAGGACGGGGGGCCCCCCCCCGGGCGGCTGCGGGCTCGCCCAGGCTCGCCAGATCTCGGGGAGCGCGGCGAGCACGTCGGCGGGCCGCAGGCTGCGCGCGGTCCACTGGCGGGCGCCGTGCTCGGCGGCGCGGCCCAGGGCGTGCGCGCCGAGCGCGGCCGCCTCGGGCCCTGCGCTGCCGCGCGCCAGAAACGCGCCGATGAAGCCGGCGAGCAGGTCGCCCGAGCCGCCGGTGGCGAGCCCGGGGTTGCCGCTCGCCACCACGTGCGCCGGCCCGCGCAGGTCGGCGATCACGGTCGGCACGCCTTTCAGCACCACGGTCCCCTTCACCCGCTGCGCGGCTTTGGCCGCCGCCGCCCAGCGGTCGTTGGCGACCTCATCGGCCAGCTGATCGCCGAACTGCGCCCGGAACTCCCCCAGGTGCGGGGTCAGGACCAGCGGTCGCTCGGGGGGAGGGCCGTGGAACAGCGCGAGGGCGTCCGCGTCGAGCACGGTCGGAACCGGGCGGCGACCCAGCACGGCCTGCAGGAACGGCGTCCGCGGCGGCTCGCGCCCCAGCCCGGGCCCGACCACGACGGCATCGGCCCATTCGAGCGCGTCTGCGGCGTCGGCCTCGAGCTCCGGTCCGAGAGCGGACTCGACGGTCAGGACGTCGGGCAGGCTGGCGCGGGCCGCGGCGATCGTTTCCTGCGCGGCGACGAGCTTCACGAGTCCCGCGCCGGCGGCGAGGGCGGCGCGCGCCGTGTGGAGCGCGGCGCCCGTCATCCCGTTGGAGCCGCCGACCACGGTGACCCGGCCGCGGTCGCCCTTGTGCATCGTGGGCGCGAGCCTGGGGAGCCGCGCGCCGGCCCAGAGATCGCTCACGAGCACGGGCCAGGCGGGATCGGGCGGCGGGAAGCCGATGTCCACGATGATCAGCTTGCCACACCAGTCCCGGGCCAGCAGATGCCCGCGGCGCGCGCCGCCGAAGGTGACCGACAGCGCGGCGCGCACGGGACCGTGCGCCTCCCCGCTCGAGAGATCGAGCCCCGTCGGCCCGTCGAGGGCGACGATGGGCGCACCGTACGTGACGAGCCGCTGGGCCAGCGCGAGCACGTCGCCCCGGGCCGGCCCCGACGCGCCGGTGCCGAGCAGGGCGTCCACCGCCACGGCCGTGGCGGGCCACGGCTCATCGCGCCCGATCTCGCGCACGCCGTCCACGCGCGCCAGCGCGCGGTTGTCGATCGCATCGTCCGTCTTGGGGTCGAGCGCGGCCACCCACACGGGCACGCCGCCCGCGTGCAGGGCTCGCGCCGCCACCCAGCCGTCGCCGCCGTTGTTGCCGGCGCCGGCGACGACGAGGGCGCCGCGGGCGAGCACCGCAGGGTACTCGTGCAGCAGCACGTAGGCGACGGCGCGTCCCGCGGCCTCCATCAGGACGCGCGACGGAATGCGGTACTGAGTGCGGGCAGCCGCATCCCACGCGGCGGCTTCGGTCGCGGACAGCACGGGGATCGGGTTCACGGGATCACCACCCCTCCGTAGCCCACCACGGCCTCCTCGTCCCCCGTCACCATGCCGGAGTGACTGTAATGCACCACCTCGGCCGCCCGGGCGCCGAGCGCCCGCGCCGCGACGAGCACGGTGGCCGCGGGCGCCCGGCCGCACATCGAGATCGCTTCGTGGCGGCAGCGAGCGAGCAGCTCCGCGCCGTCGAGGGCGGCGACCGCCTCGAGCGCGCGCCGGTCCTTGCGCTCCGAGACGGCGGCGGGCTCATAGTGATTCAGGTCGCTCGACGCGAGCAGCAACACGGGCTGCGGCCAGCGTCCCACGAGCCCCGCCAGCGTCTCGCCCAGCTCGCGGCAGCCTTCCCACGCGTCCCACGCGAGCACCAGCGGCACGATCCGCACGTCGGCGCGCCGCTGCTGGAGGAACGGCAGCTCGACCTCGACGGCGTGCTCAGCGGCGTGGGCCGCGTGGTCGGGTCCCACGAGGGGTGATGCGGCGACGAGCGCCCGGGCGAACTCCTCGTCGACGCCCACGTCGCCCAGCGGCGTGCGAAACGCGCCCGCCTCCCACAGCGACGCCCCGCCGCGCGCCCGGCACACGCCCGTGTGATTGGGCGCGAGGATCACGACGAGCGGCGGGATCTCGAGGCGCGCGAACACGTGCGCCGCGGTGAGCCCCGAATAGAGATAGCCCGCGTGCGGCGCGACGGCCGCGCGCGCCGGCGCCGGCCGCGCGTCACGCACCGATTCGAGCAGCTCCCGCACGGTGCGCTCGAGCTGTGTCGGCACTCCGGGGTAGAAGCGCCCGCTCACGGCGGGCGCGCGCACGGCGTCCAAGCTTACTTGAAGCTCTGCCCGATCGCCCGACCGAAGGAAATCTCTCCGTTATCGATGCGTATGTTGAACCCGCAGTCCGGGTTGGTGCAGACCCAGGCCTTGTACGTAATCGGCGCCCCGTCGCGACCGTAGTCCGACAACGGGATCAGGAGACCTTGCTGACACTTCCGGCAGGCGGGCCATTCTTTCACGTCCTCCATGCGGCACCCCCCTTCGCCCGATCCGACCCCTGCTACCCACCTTCCACGCCGGGCCAGCGGTAGCCGGTGCGGAACACCTCGGCGAAATCGTACACCCGCTCGAAGTCCTCGGGCTTGTCGCTCGGCTGGCGGGCCAGCAGCCCGACATCGATCAGCGTGAAGACGATGCGGCCGAGGTCGTCGGTGCTGGTGATACCCCAGTGCGCGAGGACGGTCGGCGAGAGCAGGCCGAATTGGTCGAGCGCGAAGTCGCGGCAGGCCCAGGCGAGCTCGGCTCCGGAGAGGTGGCGCCGTTCGGGGAGCTTGCCCTGCGCGTACTCCAGCGCCGCCAGCACGAACAGGTAGCCGCGCTCGGCGTAGCGCCCCTCCTGCTGCCCGATGCGCGCGAACACCTCCTCCAGCGTGGCGAAGTCGCTCACGGCCGGGCCTCCGTCGGCCCCGAGGGCCGGGCCCGCACGGCCACGGGCCGGGCGGGGCGCGGTTCGAGCAGCGCCAGGTCGAGCACTTCGTCGATCGTTTCCACGGGCGTGATCTGGAGCAGCTGCTTCACCTCGTCCGGGACCTCCACGATGTCGCTCCGATTCCGGGCCGGCACGAGCACCGTCTTCACGCCGGCGCGGGCGGCCGCCGTCAGCTTCTCCTTGAGCCCGCCGATCGGCAGCACGCGGCCGCGCAACGTCAGCTCCCCGGTCATCGCGACATCGTGGCGCGCCGGGCGGCGGCACAAGAGCGACGCCAGCGCCGTGGCGATGGCGATCCCCGCGGACGGGCCGTCCTTGGGCACAGCACCGGCCGGCAGGTGCAGGTGCACGTCGGTTTGCGTGAACGCCTCGAGCGGGATCCCCAGCGGACCGGCACGGGCGCGCAGCAGGCTCCACGCCGCCTGAGCGGATTCCTTCATGACGTCGCCCAGCTGGCCGGTGAGGGTGATCAGCCCCTTGCCCGGCATCTGAATCGCCTCGATGAACATGATGTCGCCGCCCACCGGCGTCCACGCGAGTCCGGTCGCCACGCCCACTTCCGGCGTGCGGCCGGCGACCTCGCTCTGCACCTTGGGCTGGCCGGCGTACTTCTCGATGTTCTTGGCGGTGATCTTGACCGTGGCCGCGCGTCCCTCGACCACGTCCAGCGCGGCCTTGCGGAGCACGCCCTGGATCTCGCGCTCGAGCTGGCGCACGCCGGCTTCGCGCGTGTATTCGGCGATGAGCCGCTCCAGCGCACCGTCGGCGATGCCCGCCCGCTCCGCGGTGAGGCCCGTCTCGACGAGCTGGCGCGGGAGCAGGTAGCGCTTGGCGATCGCCAGCTTCTCGCCCGGGGTGTACCCGGGCAAGGTGAGCACCTCCATGCGGTCGAGCAGCGGGTCGGGGATGGGGGCGAGACTGTTGGCGGTCGCGATGAACATGACCCCCGACAGGTCGAACGGCACCTCGAGGTAGTGGTCCACGAAGGCGCCGTTCTGCGTCGGGTCGAGCACCTCGAGCAGCGCGGCGGTCGGATCGCCGCGCACGTCGGCACCCATCTTGTCGACTTCGTCGAGCATCAGCAGGGGGTTGCGCGTCTCGCAGCGCTGCAGCGCGTGGATGATGCGTCCCGGGAGCGCGCCGACGTACGTGCGGCGGTGGCCGCGCACCTCCGCCTCGTCGCGCACGCCGCCCAGCGACACGCGGGTGAAGCGGCGGCCCAGCGCCTCCGCGATGCTCTGGCCGAGCGACGTCTTACCCACGCCGGGCGGCCCGACGAAGCACATGATGCTGCCGCGCGCCGCCCGGTTGAGCGTGCGCACGGCGAGATACTCGAGAATCCGCTCCTTCACCGTCTTGAGATCGTAGTGATCGCGGTCGAGGATGTCGCGCGCCGCCTTCAGGTCGAGCCGGTCTTCGGACGTGCGGGTCCACGGCAGGGTCGCGAACACTTCGAGGTAGGTGCGCGCGACGTGGTACTCGGCCGACTGCGGCGACATCTGCCGCAGCCGCTTCAGCTCGCGCTCGGCCACCTTGGCGGCTTCCTCGGGCAGGCCGGCGGCGTCGAGTCGGTGCGACAGCTCGGTCAGCTCGTCGTCCGCGTCCTCTTCGCCCAGCTCCTGGCGGATCACGCGCAACTGCTCGCGCAGCACGTACTCGCGCTGGTTCTGGTCCAGGCGCGTCCGCACTTTCTCCTGGATCTGGCTGCCGACCTCCAGCACCTGCAGCTCCTGGCCAAGCAGCTCCGCCAGCCGCTCCAGGCGGCGATTGACGTCGTCGATGGCGAGCAGCTCGGCCTTGGCCGGGAGGGCGAGGTCCAGGTTCGCCGCCACGAAGTCGGCCAGCTTGTCGGCGTCGTTGATGCCGACGAGCACCTCGTGCAGCTCCTCGCCCAGATAGGGCGCGATGTCGATGACCCGGGAGAACTGGGCATGCACGGTGCGCTTGAGCGCCTCGGTGCGCGCATCCTCCGGCTGGGCGCCAGCGAACGTCTCATAGGCCGCCACCAGCCAGTGCTCGGCGGGGGTGATCTCCTGGAGCCGGGCGCGCTCCAGGCCCTGCACCATGACGCGCACCGAGCCATCGCCCAGCTTCAGCATGCGCACGACCGTGCTGAGCGTGCCGACCTCGTACAGCTCGTCGGCCCGCGCGTGCATGACGGCTCCTTCGGGTGGCTCGGTCCCACCCAGCGGCTTCACCACGCCCAGCAGCAGGCGCTTGTTACCCTGCACCACCTCGTCGATGAGCTGCACGGCGAACGGGTCGGTGAGCGCCATCGGCAGCACGACGTGCGGGTAAACGACCAGCCGCCCCAGCGGCAGGACGGGCAGACGATCCACTTACTGCACCCGGACCGACGCCGGCCCCGAAAGGCGCGCCGGCAGTTTGGCGAGCCACACTTCGAGGAAGCCCTGCTCGTAGCTCGCGCGGATGCTCTCGGGGTCGACCGGGACGGGCAGGCGGAAGCGGCGCTCGAACGGGCCGACCTGCACCTCCATCGCGTGGTAGTGGGGCTTCCCCTCGTTGCGCCGAGCCTTGCGCTCCCCGGCGATCGTGAGGATCCCGTCCACGTACTCGACGCTGAAGTCTTCCGAGCGCATGCCCGCGATATCCATGTAGACCACGAGCGCCTCGTCCGTCTCGAAGATGTCGGTGGGGGGCTTCCACTTGGCGGAGGCGACGAAGCCCACGGGGCGGCCGTGGGCCACTTCGTTGAAATAGACCTCGAGCTCCTCGGCCGGATGGACCGTGAGCGAGCCCGAGCCGCGCGAGGGGCGCTGCCCCCCCGACGAGCCGCCGGTCTCAGCCATGGGGCGCCGCCGCGGTCGCGCGGGCCGGTGCCGCGTACAGTGGGAACTGCTCCGTCAGCTCGCGCACCGCCGCCTTGACCTGCGCGATGGTGGCGTCGTCCTTGCTGGTGAGCACGGTGTCGATGAGTGTCGCCACGGTATGCATCTCCGTCTCGGTGAACCCTCGAGTGGTCACGGCCGGCGTGCCGATGCGAATCCCGCTCGTGACGAAGGCCTTCTGCGGATCTCCCGGAATCGTGTTCTTGTTCACAGTGATCCCCGCCCGGTCGAGCAGCTCCTGGGCCTCTTTCCCAGTCACCTGCTTGGGCCGGAGATCCACCAGCATCAGATGGGTGTCGGTTCCCCCCGACACGATGGCGTAGCCGCGCTCCACCAGGGCCTGCGCCAGCGCCTGCGCGTTCTGCACCACCTGCCGCGCGTACCGCTTGAACTCGGGGGTCATGGCCTCGCCCAGCGCCACGGCCTTCGCGGCGATCACGTGCTCGAGCGGTCCACCCTGCAGCCCCGGGAACACCTGCTTGTCCACGTCCTTCGCGAACCGCTCTTGGCACAGGATCAGACCGCCCCGCGGGCCCCGCAGCGTCTTGTGGGTGGTGGTCGTGACGATCTGCGCGTGCGGCACGGGCGAGGGATGGATTCCCGAGGCCACGAGACCCGCGATGTGGGCCATGTCCACGACGAAGACGGCGCCCACCTCGTCGGCGATGCTCCTGAGCGCCGCGAAGTCGATCACCCGGGCGTAGGCGGACGCGCCACCGATCAAGAGGCGCGGGCGCTCGCGCCGGGCGATCTCACGCACCAAGTCGTAGTCGATCCGGCCGGTCTCTTCCCGCACCCCGTAATGCGTCGCCCGGAATAGCGTGCCCGAGAAGTTCACCGCCGCGCCGTGCGTCAGGTGGCCGCCGTGCGGCAGCGCCAGGCCGAGCAAGGTGTCGCCCGGCTTGGCGACCGCGAGGTAGGCGGCCATGTTGGCCTGCGCCCCCGAGTGCGGCTGCACGTTCACGTGCTCCGCCTTGAACAGAGCCCTGGCGCGGTCGATGGCGAGCTGCTCGACCTCGTCGACCACCTCGCACCCGCCGTAGTAGCGCTTCCCGGGCAGCCCTTCGGCGTATTTGTTCGTGAGGGCCGTGCCCATTGCTTCCATCACGGCGACGGAGACGAAGTTCTCGCTCGCGATGAGCTCGAGGCCGTGCTCCTGCCGCTCTACCTCGCGGCGGATGAGCTGCGCGATCGCAGGGTCGGCCTTGGCGAGCGAGGTGCGCCGGTCGATCATGACTCGATCTTGGCCACGCGCCGCTCGTGGCGCCCGCCCTCGAAGGCGGTGTCGAGCCATGTGTGCAGGATCTGCAACCCTTCCTCCTCGCTCACGAACCGCGCAGGCAACACGAGCACGTTGGCGTCGTTGTGCTTGCGCGCCAGCTCCGCGATCTCCGGGCTCCAGGCCACCGCCGCGCGCACGCGCGGGAACCGGTTCGCCACATACGCCATCCCGAGCCCGGTGCCGCAGGTCAGCACCCCGCGCCGCGCCTTCCCGGTGCTGACGGCCTCCGCCACGGGGCGGCCGTAGTCGGGAAAATCATCCGCCGGGTCCATCGTCTGCGGCCCCACGTCCACCGGCTCGTAGCCGAGCCGCGTGAGCTCATCCACGAGCTGCCCCTTCAGCTGGAAGCCGGCGTGGTCGGCGCCGACGTAAATCCGCTCAGGCAAGGATCGCCTCAGCCACGGGGATAGAGCCCGCGGGCGACGAGGATCCGCTGGATTTCACTGGTCCCCTCATAGATCTCCGTCACCTTGGCGTCCCGGAACAGCTTTTCCACGGGGAAGTCGCGCATGTAGCCGTACCCGCCGAACAGCTGCACCGCCTGCGTCGTGACCCACATCGCGGTCTCGGAAGCGAACAGCTTGGCCATGCTCGCCGAGGTGGTGACATCCTCGCCCCGGTCGCGACGCGCCCCCGCCAGGTGGGCCAGCGCGCGCGCCGCCTCCACCCGCGTGGCCATGTCGGCGAGCTTGAATTGCACGCCCTCGAACTCGCGCAACGACCGGCCGAACTGCTTGCGCTCGTCGCAGTACGCCACCGCATGCTCGAGCGCGCGCCGCGCGATGGCCACCGCCTGCACCGCGATCCCCAGCCGGCCGGCGTCGAGACCCTCCATCGCGTACCCGAACCCCGCCCCGTCCTCGCCCACCAGATGGTCGGCCGGCAGGCGCACGTCCTCGAGCGCGAGCGCGACCGTGTTGGAGGCGCGCAGGCCCATCTTCTCCTCGGGCTTCCCCGGACGATAACCCGGCGTGTCGGTGGGCACAATGAAGGCGGAGATGCCGCGCTCCGTGCGGGCCATCACCATCATGAGGTCGGCCGTGGCGCCGTTCGTCGCCCACGCCTTCGTCCCCGAGAGCACCCAGTGGTCGCCGTCCCGCACCGCCCGCGTGCGCAGCGCGGCGGCATCGGAGCCGGACTCGGGCTCCGAGAGCGCGAACCCCGCCAGCAGCTCGCCCCGGGCCATCCGCTTGAGGAACCGCTCTTTCTGTGCCGCCGTCCCGTGGCGCACGAGCATCGTCGTGGGCATGGCGTTGTGGATGGAGAGCGACACCGCGATGCTCGCGTCCGCCGCCGCGATCTCTTCCAGTGCGAGCAGGTAGGTCACCGTGTCGAGGCCCATGCCGTCGCACTCCTCGGGCGCGCACATCCCGAGAAACCCCAGCTCCCCGAGCGCGTTGATCACGTCACGAGCGAAGTGGGCGGTGCGGTCCCACTCGGCCGCGAACGGCTCGATGCGGGTGCGCGCGAACTCGCGCGCCAGCTCGATGATCTGGCGCTGCGTCTCCGAGAGACCCGCGGGCTCAATCGCGATAGACATAGAAGCCGCGCCCGCTCTTGCGACCGAGCCGCCCCGCCGCGACGAGTTTCCGCAACAGCGGCGCGGGACGGTACTTGTCGTCCCCCAGGTCGCGCTGCAGCACCTCGAGGATCGCGAGACACACGTCCAGGCCGATCAGGTCGGCGAGCGCCAGCGGCCCGAGGGGATGGTTCATGCCGAGCTTCATCACGGTGTCGACCGCCTCGGGCGTCGCCACACCTTCCATCACGCAGAACGCGGCCTCGTTGATCATCGGCATGAGGACGCGGTTGGATACGAATCCGGGCGCGTCGTTGACCAGGACGGCGGTCTTGCCCAACGCCTCCACAACCTCCACAACCTTCACCACAGTCTCGTCGTCCGTCTCGAGCCCCCGGATCACCTCGACGAGCTGCATCACCGGCACCGGATTCATGAAGTGCATCCCGATCACCCGCGCGGGCCGCCGCGTCTGGGCGGCGATCGTCGTGATCGAGATCGACGAGGTGTTGGTGGCAAGGATCGCGGTGGGCGGCGCCAGCCGGTCCAGGTCGCGGAAGATCCGGAACTTGACGTCGGGCTGCTCGGTTGCGGCCTCCACGACGAGCTCCACGTCGGCCACCGCGTCGAGGCTCGACGCCGTCCGAATGCGCCCCAGCGCGGCGTCGCGCTGCTCGGCGGTGAGCGTCCCCTTCTTCACCTGACGCTCCAGGTTCGCCCGGATGATCCCGATCACCCGCTCGAGCAGGCCGGGCGCCACGTCGATCAGCGCCGTGTCCCACCCGTGCTGCGCGAACACGTGGGCGATGCCGTTCCCCATCGTCCCAGCCCCCACCACCGCCGCCCGGCTCACAGCGCGGTCTCCCGCTCCACGCGCGGGGCGCGCCCGCTCCACGCGACCAGGGCCGCGCTGCCCGCGAGCATCACCAGCGTGCTGACGACGCCGCCCTCCGGCCCGAAGACCCCGCCGTCGATCCACGCGTGCGCACCCGGACGATACGCGAGCGCCGGCAGCGGAAACGCGTAGCCGCTCACCGGCGCCGCGAACCCGAGGGCCAGGGTCGCGTTCCACCCGAAATGGGCGCCCCAGGCGAGCGGCATCGCGCCCGGCGAGAACAGTGCGGCGGCGAGCCACACGCCCGCGAGCGCGACGTTCACGGTCGAAAACACCGTGGCGCCGGGATTCCCGAGGTGCAACAGCCCGAAGCCGAGCGCGGTGACGGCGGTGGCGGGAACGGGGCCCGTCGCGGCGGCGAGGCGACGGAGCGGGTAGCCGCGGAAGGCCAGCTCTTCGGCCAGGGCCGCGACCAGGAATCCGACGCCCAGCGGCATGGCTGCAGCCCTCCACCCGCCGCCGTCGGCCGTAACGGCGATCGCGGCGCGACCAGCGATCACCGCCAGGCCCACCGCGCAGACCGCCATGGTGGCGCCGAGGGCGGTGCCGCCCAGCAGAGCCAGGGGCATGCCGGTGCGCGGGCGCCAGCCCAGTTCCTCCCACGATCGCCGCTCGAGCACGCGGCCCACGAGCCAGGTCGCCAGGGCGAAGCCGGCTGCCCAGGGCAACGAGCTCCAGGCGAGCGCCCACCGCGCATCGACCTCCAGGGCCAGCGGCACGAGCGTCAAACCGTAGCCTGCCGCCGCGCCCACGAGGGCGAACGCCGCGATCCACACGACCGCGACGGCCGGGGCTCGGGCCCGGTGCGCAAACGAAACGCGCGCCGTCATAGGCGCGCGCGGAGGGGAGTCACCGTTGGCTTCAGGACCAGGACGGCGATCGCGACTTTTACCAAGTCGCCGATCAGAAACGGGAGCGTACCGAGTCGCAGCGCCCCCGTCGCGCTGCCGGTGAGAATCAACAGCTGGGCCAGGCCGCCGAGGTGAATCAGGACCAGGCCGGTGAAGACGGCGATGGTGATCCGCGTCCAGCGCGCGCCGTCTGCGATGAGCTTTCCGACCGCGAACGCGGCGACCGGGTAGGCGAGCAAATACCCGCCGGTGGGCCCGAGCAGCCGGGCGATGCCGGGGAGGCCGTACGGCGTGAACACCGGGAGCCCCGCGGCGCCGAGCGCGAGATAAAAGATCAGTGCGCCGGCGCCGAGCCGGGCGCCGAGCCACCCGCCCACCAGCAGCACGGCCAGCGGCTGCAGCGTCATCGGGACGGGAGTACCGGGGAGCGGGATCGCGATCTGAGCCGCGATCGCCACCAGGGCGGCGCCCAGCGGCACGGCGAGGGCGCGTCGCGCGGTGACGGAGGGAGCGGACACCAGGGCGGTTTGCGCCTGCATCAGAGCATCTCCACGCTGAGGGCCACGGCATTGCCGCCCCCGAGACACAGGGTGGCGAGTCCAGTCGTCTGCTTCCGGTCCTGCAGAGCATAGAGCAGCGTCGTGAGCACGCGGGCGCCCGACGCGCCGATGGGATGCCCGAGCGCGATGGCGCCGCCGTTCACGTTGACGCGCTCCCAGTCCCAGCCGAGGGCGCGGCCGTCGGCCAGGGCCTGCACGGCGAACGCCTCGTTCGCCTCGATCAGCGCGTAGTCGTCGATAGTCGTGTTGGCTTTCGCCATGAGAGTTTTCACGGCGACGATAGGCGCGAAGAACAGCTCCTTGGGCTCGCCGCCGCCGGTGGCGTAAGCGGTGATGCGCGCCAGGGGTGTGAGCCCGTGAGCCCTGGCGAACGCGAGCGATGCGACGACGAGCGCGCTGGCACCGTCGTTCAGGCCCGGCGCGTTGCCCGCCGTGACGGTGCCGCCCGGCTCAAATGACGGTTTCAGCGCGGCAAGCGCCTCGAGCGATGTGTCCTTGCGGGGCCCTTCGTCCTTCTCGATCACGGTCGGCATGCCCTTCCCCGGAACCTCGACCGGCACGATCTCCGCCTTGAAGCGGCACGCCGCCATTGCGGCCGCGGCCTTCTGGTGACTGGCGAGGGCGAAGCGGTCCTGCTCCAGGCGCGATACGCCCGCCTTCTTGGCGGTGTATTCGGCCAGGCTGCCCATGTGGACGTCCGAGAACGAATCCCACAGGCCGTCGCGGATCATGCCGTCCACGAGCTCCCGGTTACCCAGCTTGATCCCACCGCGCATGCCGTACACGTAATGGGGCGCGTTGGACATCGACTCCATGCCACCGGCGACCACGCATTGCACGTCGGCTGCTTTAATGGCTTGCGCCGCGAGCATCACCGCCTTGAGCCCCGAGCCACACACCTTGTTGATGGTGAGCGCGGGCACGGTGCCGGGGAGGCCGGCGTGGATTGCCGCCTGGCGCGCCGGCGCCTGGCCCACGCCGCCCTGCAGCACGTTGCCCATGATCACTTCGTCCACGGCGGCCGGCTCGACGCCCGCCCGGCGCACCGCCTCGCGGATCACGAGCGCGCCCAAGCGCGGCGCGGGGAGCGTCGACAGACCCCCCAGGTACTTGCCGACGGGGGTGCGGCAGGCGGACAGGATCACTGGGGTGGTTTCGTCGCTAGTGCTCATCTGGCCGTCGTTCCCACCCCGGACTTGCGTCCGGGGTCAGTGTGCAGCGGTTTTAGCTGACCCCGGGCGCAAGCCCGGGGTTCAAGCTCGGGGTCCAAGCCCGTGGATCACTCTCAAACTAACGGGGCCAATGAGCGGGTGCGAATCTCCTCACCCAGTTTCGCCACGAATTCGTCTACCGGTAGCACCACCTGCTTCTTCCCTTCCCCGCGGGCGCGCACCGCCGCGCTACCGGATTCGGCTTCGCGCTGCCCCACCACGGCCATGTAGGGCACCTTGTGGAGCTCCGCGTCGCGGATGCGGTAATTCAGGGTGTCGCTGCGCTCGTCCACCGACGACCGGATCGCCGCCGCCCGCAGCCGATCGTGCAAAGTGCGGGCCGCGGGCGCCTGGGCGGCGGAGATGGGGAGCACGCGCACCTGCTCGGGCGCGAGCCACAGGGGGAACGCTCCTGCGAAGTGCTCGATCAGGAATCCGACAAAGCGCTCCAGCGTCCCATAGATCGCCCGATGGATCATCACGGGCCGGTGCGGTCGGTTATCCTCGCCGGTGTACTCGAGCTTGAAGCGCTCGGGCTGCTCGAAGTCCAGCTGGATCGTGGCGCCCTGCCACTCGCGTCCGATGGCGTCGGTGAACTTGATGTCGATCTTCGGTCCGTAAAACGCGCCGCCGCCCTGATCGATGCGGTAGGTGGCGCCGCGGTGTTTCAGCGCCTGCTCGAGCGCGCGCTCCGCCTGGTCCCAGGTCGCGTCCGTGCCGAGCTTTTTGTCGGGGCGGGTGGCGAGATCGAGCCGATAGGAGAGACCGAACGTCTTCCCCAGCACCAGCTCCACGATGTCGAGCAGCTGGAAGATCTCCTGCTCGATCTGATCCTCGCGCAGGAACAGATGGGCGTCGTCCATCGAGAGCCCGCGCACTCGCAGCATGCCGTGCAGCGTCCCCGAGCGCTCGTTGCGATACACGTTGGCGATCTCGCCGAGCCGGATCGGCAGGTCGCGATAGCTGCGCTGCTGTGACGCGTAAATGAGGATGTGCATCGGGCAGTTCATCGGCTTCACCCGGTAGCGCACGCCCTCGGCCTCACCCTCCCCCGCCGCCATCGGCGGGAACTGGTTATCGGCGTACAGCGGCAGGTGCCCGGAGCGCAGGAACAGCTCCTCGCGCGTCACGTTGGGCGTGTAGACCAGCTGATAGCCGCGCTCCAGAATCACGTCCTCGATGAAGCGCCGCAGCTGGAAGTTGAGCATCGCGCCTTTGGGATGCCACAGGATCAGTCCCGGGCCCACGTCTTCCTGAATCGAGAACAGATCGAGCTGCTTTCCCAGCACGCGATGATCACGCTTCTTGGCCTCCTCGAGCCGCCGCAGATAGCCCTCGAGCTCGTCCTTGGTGAACCACGCCGTGCCGTAGATGCGCTGCAGCATCTGGCGGCGCTCGTCGCCCCGCCAGTAGGCGCCAGCCGCGTGCAGCAGCTTGAAGTGCTTGATCCGCCCGGTGCTCGGCACGTGGGGCCCGCGGCACAGGTCGACGAACGGGCCGTCGGTATAGACGGAGATCACTTCATCCGGGCCGAGGTCATCGATGCGCTCGAGCTTGAGCGGGTCGTCCTTGAAGCGGATCTTGGCTTCCGCGCGCGAGACCTCCTCACGCACGAAGGGGTAGTCCGCCTTCACGACGTCCACCATCTTCTTTTCGATCGCCTCCAGATCCTCCGGCGCAAAGGGCCGCCCCACCTCGAAGTCGTAGTAAAAGCCGTCCTCGATCGGCGGCCCGAAGCCGATTCTGGCGAGGGGGAAGAGCTGCCGCACCGCGGTCGCCAGCACATGGGCCGAGGAGTGCCGCAGCACGTCGAGCGCCTGGGGGTCCTTGTCGGTGAGGATCGCGACGGTGGCGCCGTCGCGGAGAGGGCGCGTGAGGTCCCACACGCTCCCGTTGACGCGCACGGCGAGCGCCGCCTTAGCGAGCCCCGGCCCGATCGCCTTGGCGAGATCGGCCCCGGTGGACCCGTGGGGCAGGCGCTTTTCGCTCCCATCGGGGAGCGTGACCCGGATTTCGGCGGCGACCATCGGGTCAGGGAGCCGGCTGGGCGGCGGCGGCAGCGGCCGGACTGGTGAGCGGCGGCAGCCGGCGCCCGTCGCGGAAGTAGAGCGCGACAGCGACCACGATCACCCCCGCGATCGCGATCCAGCGAGCGAGGCGGCTCGTGGGGAGCTCCGGGGCGTCGTCGGGCATGGGACGGAATTCTAGCAGGATGGGGGAGGACCGGGGAGGTTCGGGAGGGTACAGGAGGTTTGGGAGGTTAGAGGAGGTTCGGGAGGTTAGAGGAGGTTGAGACGCGAGCGAACCAACCTCCCCGAACCTCCCCTAACCTCCCCGAACCTCCCGAACCTCCCGAAACTCCCGAACCTCCTCTAACCTCCACAGTCCTGTCTATTATAAGGAATGCCGCGCCCCCGCTTCGAGCTTCCTCCCCAGTACGATCCGCACGCCGTCGAGCGCCCGTTGTACCAGCGCTGGCTCGACCGCGGCGTGTTCACCGCGCGCGCCGAGTCAGCGCGCGAGCCGTATGTGATCGTCATGCCTCCCCCCAACGTCACGGCGATCCTGCACACGGGCCAGGGACTCAACAACGTGATCCAGGACGTCGTGATCCGCTTCGAGCGCATGCGCGGGCGCGAGGCCCTGTGGCTCCCGGGCACCGACCACGCGGGGATCGCCACCCAGAACGTCGTCGAGCGGCTGGTCGCAAAGGAAGGGAAAACGCGATTCGACCTCGGGCGTGACCGGTTCGTCGAGCGGGTGTGGGCGTTCATCCGCGAGACGGGCAGCACCATCCTCGAGCAGCTCAAGGTCATCGGCTGCTCGTGCGACTGGAGCCGCACCCGCTTCACGCTGGACGAGGCGTACTCGGGCGCGGTGCGCGAGGTGTTCGTGCGGCTGTGGGAGGAAGGGCTCATCTACCGTGGCCACCGCGTGATCCATTGGTGCCCCCACTGCCTCACGGCGTTGTCGGACGAGGAAGCCGAATCGAAAGACACGGAGGGCAAGCTCTATTACATCCACTACCCCGTGGACGGCGGACCCGCGCCCTTCCTCACGGTCGCCACCACGCGGCCCGAAACACTGCTCGGCGACACGGCCGTAGCGGTCAACCCCAAGGACACCCGCCATGCCGGCTTCGTGGGGAAAGTGGCCCGGCTCCCGATTGCCGACATCCCGATTCCGATTGTGGCGGACGAGGCGGTCGATCCCGCGTTCGGAACCGGGTTCGTAAAGGTGACCCCGGCGCACGACGCGACCGACTTCGAGATCGGCCTGCGACACAATCTGGAGATGCCGTTGGTGATGACTGAGGACGGACGCATGGCGCACGCCACCCGCGTGCCCAAGGCGCTCGCCGACTTGGACCGATTCGAGGCACGCGAGCGGATCGTAGACATGCTGAAGAAGCGGGGCCTGCTCGAGAAGATCGAGCCGCACCGCCACGCGCTGCGGCGCTGCTACCGCTGCGACACGATCGTCGAGCCGCGCTTGAGCGATCAATGGTTCGTGAAGATGCAGCCGCTCGCCGAGCCGGTGCTCGCGGCCTATCGGGAGGCGCGGTTCCGGATCGTGCCGGAGCGCTGGCACGCGACCTTCGAGCACTGGATGGAGAACATCCGGGACTGGAACATCTCGCGCCAGCTGTGGTGGGGGCACCGCATTCCCGTGTTCAAATGCACGCAGTGCGATCACCAGTGGGCCGACCGCAAGGACCCGGCGCGCTGCCCCAAATGCGGCGGCCCGGTCGAGCAGGACCCGGACGTGCTCGACACCTGGTTCTCGTCGTGGCTGTGGCCGTTCGCGACCTTGGGCTGGCCCGATCGCACTCCCGACCTGGCGCGGTTCTATCCCGGGCATACGCTCGTCACGGCGCCGGAAATTCTCTTCTTCTGGGTGGCCCGGATGCTGATGTCGGGCTACCACTTCATGGATCGGCGGCTGCCGTTCACGACCGTGTACCTGCACGGCACGGTGCGCGACACCCAGCACCGCAAGATGTCGAAGTCGCTCGGCAACGGCATCGACCCGCTCGACGTGGTGCGGCTGTACGGCGCCGACGCGCTGCGCTGGACCCTGGTGGCGGGCAGCTCGCTCGGCGCCGATGTGATCCTCGACCCGAACGACCTGGAGACGACGTTCGCCCCCGGGCGCAACTTCGCGAACAAGCTGTGGAATATCGGGCGGTTCATCCTGGCGCAGCTGCCGGAGCGGGTATCGGCGATCGACGACCTCGCCTCCGGGACGCTCACGCTCGCGGACCGCTGGATTCTCGGCCAGGCGCACAAGACAATCGTGGCCGCCACGGAACATCTCGAGGCCTTCCGGCTCGACGAGGCCGCCAAGACGTGCTTCGAGTTCGCGTGGAATGATCTCGCCGACTGGTACGTGGAGGCGGTCAAGCCGCGTCTGGCGGCGGCCGCAGCAGGGGCCACTCCGGCCGGCGGCCCGCCCGGCTCGGCGGCTGTCGCGGCCCCTCCTGCGGTCGCCGCGCACGCGGTGCTGGCCTTCTGCTTCGACACGGTATTGCGACTGCTGCACCCGGTCGTGCCGTTCATTACCGAGGAGTTGTGGCAAAAGCTCCCCGGCAGGCAGTCGGACGACCTTCTGGCCGTCGCGCCGTGGCCCACGGTTCCGGCCGCGCTCTCGCGGCTCGAGGACTTCGCCTTCGCGCGCGTTCAGGAGGCGGTCTCCAAGATCCGTGCGATTCGCGCGGAGTACCGCATCGCGCCCAAGACCCGCCTCGCGGCGGCCATCAAGCCGAGAACCGACTCGATCCGAGTCGCCTTCCACGGAGAACGAGACACCATCGTCCGGCTGGCGCAGCTGTCGGAGCTGCGACTCGATGACGGTCTGGGTGGTCAAGGCGCCCACGCCGTGCTCGCCGACGGCAGCGAGGTGTTCGTGGCCCTGGCGGACGCGATCGACGTGCGGCAGGAGTGTCGCCGCCTCACGGGCGAGCTCACCCGGCTCGAGCAGCAGCTGGCGGCGCTCGACGCCAAGCTCAGCAACAAGAATTTCGTCGCGCGGGCGCCCGCCGAGGTGGTCGCCAAGGAACGCGAGAAGGAGCGGGCATGGCGAGACCAGCGGCAGGCGCTGGCCGACAAGCTCAGGTCGCTGGGCTGCTCCTGACCGCCCTGCTGGGCGGGGGCGCGTGCGCGAGCCAGGGCGATCCGCCCGGCGGCCCGCCCCGCACCACCGCCCCGGCCGTCCTGCGCACGGTCCCCGAGTCCGGGAAGGTGGTCCCCGACCTGCACGGCGATGCGGTCGTCCAGTTCGACGAGGTGATCGACGAGATGCCGTCGCGCGGGGCCGCCGCCGGCGCGATCAGCGGGCTCGCCCAGAAGATCGTCCTCTCCCCCGTGGGAGGCGACGTCAAGGTCTCGTGGCACCGCAGCTCGATCCACGTGTCGCCGCACGAGGGATGGCAGCGGGGCCGGGTGTACCACCTGCAGGTGCTCCCCGGGATCACCGACCTGCGGCGCAACGTGACCAAGACCGGGACGACGATCGTGTTCACGACGGGCCCGGCGATTCCAGCCGCGACGCTCACCGGCACGGTGCTGGCCTGGGCAGACCAGCGCACGCTGCCGCAGGCGGTGATCCGCGCCGCGCCGCTCCCCGATACGGTCGCCTACGTCACGCTCGCCGACTCAGGAGGCAACTTCCGGCTTCCCGCCGTGCCGCCGGGGCGCTACCGCGTGTGGGCCATCCAGGACGAGAACAACAACCGACGCCAGGACCGCCGCGAGGCGTTCGACACCGTGACCGTGACCGTCGACTCGACCGCGAGCGCGCTGCTGTGGGCGTTCGTGCACGACACCGTGGGCCCACGGGTACGCACGGTCGAGCCGATCGATTCGGTCGACTTTCGCGTGGCGTTTTCCGCGCCGCTCGACCCGCGCCGCGCGCTCGACACGGCCATGGTGCGGGTGCTCACCTTGCCCGATTCGACGCCGGTCGCGGTGCGGGCGCTCTACACGCCAGCGCGGTTCGACTCGATTCAGGCGCGCGCCCGGGCGGTAGCCGATTCGCTCAAGCGGCTGCGCGATACGACGCACCGAGACACGACGCACGCTCGACCGACGCCCCCCTCCGCAGCAGCCCAGCGGGCACCCGCTGCTCCGGGGGGCGTCGGTCGCGCCGCGCGAGACACCTCCGTCCACCTCGACACCGCCCGGGTCCGCAAGCTGCTGAGCGAGCGCCCCGTCCCCTACGACCGCCTCGTTGTCCAGACGACCCAGCCGCTCGCGCCCGGCGCCAAGTATCTCGTGCGCGTGCGCGGCGCCACGAACTTGAGCGGCGTCGCGGCCGATGGGCAGGGCGTGCTGGTCGTGCCGGTGCCCAAGCCAGCCCCGCCTGCCACCGACACCAGCAAGGCCCGCCCCAAGCCACCATGACGGACCCGCGCCGCCGCCTGCCCGCCGTGGATGCCCTGCTCGCCGAGCCCGAGGTCGCGGCGCTCGCGGCCGCCGGGCCGCGCAGTCTCGTGGTGCGCGCGGTGCGCGACACCATCGACGCCGCCCGTGCCAACGGCGGCAGCGCGCCGCCCGAGGGCTGGAGCGCGGCGATCCGGTCGCGCGTGCGCCGGCTCGCCGCTCCGTCGCTCGGACCGGTGATCAACGCTACCGGCGTCGTGTTGCACACCAATCTGGGCCGCGCTCCGCTCGCCCAACCGGCACTGGCCGCCCTGGCCCGTGTCGGCGCGACCTACTCCAATTTGGAATACGACCTGCTCCGCGGTGGCCGTGGCTCACGCCACGGGCTATGTCGCGATCTGCTCGTCGAGCTGACCGGGGCGGAGGACGCGGTGGTGGTGAACAACGCCGCGGGCGCGGTGCTGGTCGCCCTCTCGGCACTGGCCCGGGGCGGCGAGGCGATCGTGTCGCGGGGAGAGCTGGTGGAGATCGGCGGTGCGTTTCGCATCCCCGACATCATGGCCCGATCGGGCGCCACGCTCGTCGAGGTGGGGACCACCAATCGCACGCATCTCAAGGACTACGAAGGTGCGATCACGCCGGCGAGCAAGCTGCTGCTCAAGGTGCACCAGTCGAATTTCCAGGTCACCGGCTTCACCGCCCAGGTCTCGGCGCAGGAGATCGCGGCGCTGGGACGCGGGCGCGGCGTCGCCAGCCTGTACGATCTCGGCAGCGGGCTCCTGCTCGATCTCGCGCCGTGGGGCCTCGCCGGCGAGCCCACCGTGCCGCAGGCGCTCGCGAGCGGCATGGACGCGGTCGCATTCTCGGGCGACAAGCTGCTCGGCGGTCCGCAGGCCGGCATCCTGCTCGGCTCGCGGGCGGCGATCGAGGCGTGTCGCAATAATCCCCTCGCCCGGGCGGTGCGGGCGGACAAGCTTACACTCGCTGCTCTGGAGGCAACACTCGTCCTCTATCGAGATCCGGTGCGGGCCCGCCTTGAGATACCGGTATTACGTATGCTCACTGAAGACGTCACGGAGATACGTCGGCGGGGAGAGGCGTTGCAGAAAGACGTGGGCGCTGCTGCGGAGCTCGTCGAAGGTGAATCAGAAGTCGGCGGCGGCTCGTTCCCGGAGGCCAAGCTGCCGACCTGGCTCGTTCGCGTGACCCCCGACCCCCGACACCTGAGCCCTGACACCCTGTCGGCGCGGCTGCGCGCGAGCGATCCGCCCATCATCGCGCGCATCGGCGACGACCGCGTGCTGCTCGATCCCCGCACCATCTTCCCCGATCAGGTCGAAACCGTCGCGCGCGCGGTGCGGTCCGCGCTCGATGTCTAAGCACGGCCACCGCGCTGTCTTTTTAGACCGCGACGGCACCATCGTAGAAGACCCAGGATTCCTGCACGAGCCGGGCAAGGTGTACCTCCTTCCCGGCGCGGCGGAGGCGATCCGCCGCCTGAATCACGCTGGATGGCTCGTGGTGACCGTCTCGAATCAATCGGGCATCGCGCGTGGACTGTACGACGCCGCGGCCTACGCCGCGGTGCAGCGCCGCCTGGTGGAGCTCCTGACCCCGCACGGCGCCCGGCTCGACGGCGCGTATTTCTGCCCCCACCACCCCGACGTCACGGGACCGTGCGACTGCCGAAAACCCGGCCTGCGGCTGTTCCGCGATGCCGCCAGCGCGCTCGACCTGGACCTCCGAGAGAGCTACTGGGTGGGCGACCGGGTGAGCGACATCGAGCCGGCGCGCACCCTGGGCGCTGACGGGCACGGCCTCCTCGTGTCGACCGGACGGGGCGGAGAGCACGCCGCTGGAGCGCGGGCCATAGGCTTTCCGGTCGTCGCGGACCTCGCGGCCGCGGCAGCGGAGATTGTGCGCGGCGCCTAGCGCCCGCAAATTGCGGCGCCATGGAGTCCTGGATATGGCTAGAGACGGTGGTGCTGCTCACGCTCGTCGCGCAACGACCAACGCGCGGCACCATCGCCGTGGGCGACACGGTGCGCGACTCCCTCACGCGACACGATCTCGTGCTCCCGGCCGAAAGCACCTACGCGCAGCAATGGCGGCTACGCGGCCGCGCCGGCGAGACGGTGACGATCGACCTCGCGTCCACCGCGTTCGACGCCTACCTCTTCCTGCTCGGCCCTAATGAGAGCCCGAAGCCACCGCAGGACGACGACTCGGGCGGCCGCTGCAACGCGCGCCTCACGGTGCGGCTCCCGACCACCGGGGACTACCTCATCGTGGCGACGAGCAGCGAGCGGCGCGCCACCGGCGCGTTCACGCTGACCGTGACCGCGGGCCCCAAGCCCGCCGCGCTTGCCCCCTGCACGCGGTGACGCCGGTTCCGGTGGCCGTGCTGGTGTCGGGCGGCGGCACCAACCTCCAGGCGCTGCTCGACGCCCTGCGGGACTCCCCTATCGCACGTATTACGCGCGTCGTGTCGAGCCGGGGCGACGCGGGCGCGCTCGAGCGGGCGCGTCGCGCCGGCGTGCCTGTGCAGGTGCTGGCCGATCCCGCGGACGCGGCCGAGCTGGTGCGGGCCGTTGGCGATGCCCGGCTCGTCATCCTCGCCGGATACCTGAGGCGCGTCCCGCCCGTCGCGGTCGCGCGGTTTCGCTGGCGCCTGATTAATATCCATCCGGCGTTGCTCCCGGCATTCGGCGGCGACGGGATGTACGGACGCCGCGTGCACGAGGCGGTGCTCGCGAGCGGCGCCGCGCTCTCGGGCGCCACGGTGCATTACGTCGACGAGGACTACGACCGCGGCCCCATTCTCGCGCAATGGCCGGTCCCGGTGCGCGCCGACGACACGCCGGATTCGCTCGCCGCGCGCGTGCTCGAGGTGGAGCATCGGCTGCTACCCGCCGTGGTGCTGGCGCTGGCGCGGCTGGGAGTGCCGGAGCGGCGGGTGCGACTCTCCACGCAAGGCTCGACCTTCGTCACCGGAGACGAGATTGAGATCACGTTCTCACAGGACGGTTAGAGGAGGGGCGCTGGCGGTGCTTCTCCTCACCGTCTATCCGTCGAACCGCCTACCCGCCCAGTCACTCGAAGCAATCGCCCTGCGCTTCGCGGGCATGACCGCCGTCACAGGGCTCGAGCAGGCGATGACCGACTCGCTCCTCGCCTTGCTCCCCGGCAGCACGCACGACCGCGCCGGCAACGTCACGCTCACGCTCGGCCAGGGCGCACCCAAGCGCCTGCTGCAATGTCCGCTCGACGAGGTGGGCTACGTGGTCGGCAACATCACGGACCAGGGGTACCTGCTGTTGCGGCGCGTGGGGGCGCGCACCACGTATCCGCTTTTCGACCAGCAGCTCGAGGGTCACCGCGTGACCGTGTTCGGCACCAAAGGTCCCGTCCCCGGCGTGGTGGCCGTGAAGTCGACGCACTTGACACGCGGTCGGGTCGCGACCGGCGCGCCCGACCCGGTGTTCACTGTCGACAACGCCTACGTGGACCTGGGCGCCGCCACGGCCGCCGAGGCACGGGCGCTCGGCATCGACGTGCTCGCGCCGATATCGCTCGCCAAACGGCCGCTCCCCTACGGCGATCGGCTGCTGGCCGCGCCCGGCGCCGGCCGGCGTGGCGCGTGCGCGGCCCTCGCCGCCGCCGTGCAGGCGAAGCCCAAGGTGAGGGGCACCATCGTCGTCGCGTTCACGGTACAGAGCCTGTACGCGAGCAACGCCGGACTCGCGAGCGTCAAAGCGCAGCTCGGGCCCTTCGACGACATCAAGACGGCGAGCCTGCCCACGCGCTACACGGACACGGTGGTCGAGACGGTGGCGCTGGCGGACGTCGACAAGCTGGCGCGAGAGATGGTGCAATGGATGGAGGGGCGATGAGGGCACGCGCGATTGCAGCGGCGCTGCTCGCCCTTCTGCCCCTCCGGCTTTCCGGGCAGGATTCCTCCCGGATCGCCGAGGCGCAGAGCGTGCTCGCGCCGCTGATCGAGTCCTACGGCGTCTCCAGCGCGGAAGGGCCGGTGCGCGAGACGGTGAAGCGGCTCCTGCCGGCATGGGCGAAGAGCGAGACCGACTCGGCGGGCAACCTGTGGGTGCGCCTCGGTCAGGGAAACCCACTGGTCGTGTTCGTGGCGCACATGGACGAGATCGGATTCCGCGTGACCGGCGTCCGCGACGATGGCTCGCTCGAGCTCGAGCCCCGCGGCGGCTTCATCGCGTCGCTGTTCGAGGGCCAGCCGGCGCTGGTGCATACCGACAAGGGCGACGTGGCCGGCGTGTTCATCCCGCGCGATTCGGGCTTCACGCGTCACACGCCGCCTCCACTGCGCGTCGACGTGGGCGCCACCTCGCACGCCGGGGCCATGGCCCGGGGCATCAGCCCCGGGCAGACAGTGAGCATGCCGAAGCAGTACGTGCGGCTCGCGGGCACGCGCGCCACGGGCCGCTCGTTCGACGACCGCGTCGGCGACGCCGCCCAGATCATCGCGCTGCGGCACCTGGACCGCGCGGCCTTGAAGCACCAGGTGATCTTTATCTGGAGCGTGCGCGAGGAAATCGGGCTCGAGGGCGCGGGCGTGGCGGCCGCGGCGCTCGGCACGGCTCCGCGCCGCGTCCACGCGATCGACACGTTCGTCTCCGCCGACTCGCCGCTCGAGCTCCCCAACTTCGCGGTGGCGCCGATCGGCGCCGGCGCCGTGGCACGGGCGTTGGACAATTCGTCGGTGACGCCTGCGGCTTACGTCGACTCCCTGCTCCGCCTGGCGCGGGCGCGCGGCGTGGCGGTGCAGGTCGGCACCACCAACGGCGGCAACGACGGCTCCATGTTCACGCCCTACGGCGTGGTGGACGTGGCGCTCGGCTGGCCGCTGCGCTACTCCCACTCCCCCGCGGAGGTGATAGACCTGAAGGACGTCGCGAGCCTCGCGGACCTGGTCCGGGCCATCGCCGAGAGCTGGTGAGAGCGCTGCTGTCGGTTTCGGACAAGCGCGGCGTCGTCGAGTTCGCCCGCGACCTGGCGGCGCTCGGCTGGGAGCTCGTCTCCACCGGCGGCACGGCCGAGACGCTGCGCCAGGCAGGCCTCGCGGTGATCCCCATTGAAGGTGTGACGGGCTTCCCCGAGATGATGGACGGCCGCGTGAAGACCCTCCACCCCAAGGTGCACGGTGGCCTGCTCGCCCGCCGCGCGCACCCGGGCGACCGCGCCGCGCTGGCGGAGCACGGCATCACCCCGATCGACCTGGTGGCCGTCAACCTCTATCCGTTTCGCGAGACGGTCGCCAAGCCCGGCGTGAGCTTCGAGCAGGCGATCGAGCAGATCGACATCGGCGGCCCCTCGATGCTCCGCTCGGCCGCGAAAAACCACCAGGACGTGATCGTGATCGTTGATCCGGACGACTATCCGGTGGTGATTGCCGCGCTGAAGACAGGTTCACTGACCCCGGGCGCAAGCCCGGGGTTGCGCAGGGACTTGGCGGCCAAAGTCTTTTCCCACACCGCCGCCTACGACGCCGCGATCAGCTGCGCTACGGCGAGAACCCGCATCAGGCAGCGGCGCTCTACGCCGCCTCCGAGCCCGGGATCCGCGATCTGCAGCAGCTCCATGGCAAGGAGCTCTCGTTCAACAATCTGCTCGACCTCGATGCCGCCGTCGCGGCGGTCGCGCCGTGGGCAGGATCCGACGCCGTGGCGTGCGCCATCATCAAGCACACCACGCCCTGCGGCATCGCGTTGGGTCGCTCGCCGCGCGACGCGTACGAGCGCGCCCTCGCCACCGACCGCACCTCGGCGTTCGGCTCGGTGATCGCGTTCAACGTCGCCGTCGATCGCGGCGCGGCGGAGGCGATGCGCGACCTGTTTGTGGAGGTGGTGGTGGCGCCCGCGTTCGTGCTGCGCGAGAAAAAGAACCTGCGGGTCGTGCGCCTGCCGGGGGGCGACGCGGGGGGCTGGGACTACAAACGCATCCGGGGAGGGTTCCTGGTGCAGGAGCGCTCGCGCCCGGCCCAGGCGGCCGACGAGGTGGGCTGGAAGGTGGTCACGCGGCGCGCTCCCACCGACGCCGAGTGGCGCGACCTGCGCTTCGCGTGGGCGGCCGTAGGGGTGGTCAAATCGAACGCCATCCTGCTCGCCCGTGACCAGGCGGCGGTGGGGATCGGGGCGGGCCAGATGTCGCGCGTGGACGCCTCCTTCCTGGCGATTCACAAGGCGCGCCAGCAGGGGCACGATCCGGCGGGGGCGGTGTTAGCTTCCGACGCGTTCTTTCCTTTCCCGGACGGTGTAGAAGAAGCGGCCCGGGCGGGGGTGGCGGCGATCATCCAGCCGGGCGGCTCGGTAAAGGACGCCGAGGTGGTGGCAGCGGCCGATCAGGCGGGGGTGGCAATGGTGTTCACGGGCATCCGACAGTTCAGGCACTGACCTATGGCAACTATGACCGAGCCGCAGCGGCTCTCCCAGCCGTCTTCCGCCGACGCGTTACCAGAAGCCCCGCCCTACCTCTGGGCCGGGGTCGTGGCGCTCGGCGCCCTGATCCTCTACGTCGCGACGCTCGCGCCGACCACCCAGTTCTGGGACACGTCCGAATACATCGCCGCCGCGTACGTGCTCGGCATCCCGCACCCGCCGGGCAACCCCCTGTTCACGCTGATCGCCCACACGTGGGGCCTGCTGCCGCTCGCCGCCGCGTATGCCGAGCGGATCAACCTGCTCGCCGCGGTCACGAGCGCAGTCGCAGCGGGGTGCTGGTTCCTGGTGGGCGAGCGGTGGATGCGGACCTGGGTGCCGGCCCGGCTGCCGCGGCGCCTCGCCGCCGTGGCGGGCGCGCTCAGCGCGGCGACCGCGTTCACTGTGTGGAACCAGTCGGTGGTGAACGAGAAGGTGTACACACTGTCGCTCCTGTCCATCGCGCTGGTGCTGTGGCTCATCGTGCGCTGGGACGACCAGCCCCCCGGCGAGGGGCACGATCACCATCTCCTGATGATCGTGTACCTGCTGGCGCTCACCTCCACGAACCACATGATGGGCGTGCTGGTGGGCCCGGTGGTGGCGGTGCTGTTGTATCCGCCGCTCAAGCGGGAGCGTGCGATGGGACCTGGGGGGGTCGCCGCGCGGCGCATCGAGTGGTCGCAGTGGCTGGTATTCTGCAGCGCCTACGCGCTGATCGTGGCGAGCGGGCTCGAGAGCTCCACGCCGTTGAAGCTCGCTGCGGTGCTGTTCGTGGCGGCACTGGTGTACGCGCTCGCGTACGCCCGCAACGGCGACTTTGCGGTCGCGGTGCTGCTGGTGGCGGTGGTGGGCGTGTCGGTGTACCTGTTCCTGCCGATCCGGGCAGCGCATTTCCCCCCGATCAACGAGGGCGAGCCCACCACGTCGGCGGCGCTGTGGGACGTGCTCACGCGCCAGCAGTACGGCAAGCCGCCCGTGTGGCAGCGGCAGGCGACGCCCCAGGCGCAGATCGGTATGTGGATCCAGTACTTCACGTGGCAGTGGGGTCGGGACTGGGCTACGGGGGTGCGCGGGGCTCTTGCCGTGATATTCGCGTTCGTGGGCTCGCTGGGCGCGTACCGTCACTGGAAGGCCGACCGGCGCACGGCCGTCGCCATGACGGCGCTGATGGCGACGCTCACGCTGCTCTTGATCTTCTACCTCAACTTCAAGTACGGCTACTCGCAGCGCCCCGATCTGCCGCAGGCGCTGCACGAGGTGCGCGAGCGCGACTATTTCTTCATCGCCTCGTTCGCGCTGTGGGGCGTATGGGTCGGCATGGGCCTCGCGACCCTGATGGAGTGGCTGACGGAGTCGCTCGAAGCCCGCGAGCCCGACCCGGCGCGCCGCTGGCTGCTCGCGACGCCGGTGCTGGCACTGGCGCTGGTGCCCATCCTCGGCAACCACCGCACGGCGTCGCGTAAGGGTGAGACGCTGGCACGGGACTTCGCCTACGACATGCTGCAGTCGGTCGAGCCGTACGGCGTGCTCGTGACCGCGGGGGACAACGACACGTTCCCCCTGTGGTACGCGCAGGAAGTGGAGCACATCCGCCAGGACGTGACGGTGGTGAACCTGTCGCTCGCCAACACCGACTGGTACCTGCGGCAGCTGCAGCGCCGGCCGCTCGCCACGTTCGATTCGACCACAGCGCCGGCGATCTATCGCGGGCGGGCCTGGCCCAAGCCCGCGGGCCGGCTGCTCGACTACACGGACGAGCAGCTCGCGCACTTGGAGCCCGTGTACTGGCTCGACCAGAAGCGCCTGGTAAACCTGGGTGGCGTCAGCGTGTCGCTCGATCCCCAAATGCTCGGGCGTCAATATCTCGAGCGGGCCGACGTGATCGTGCTCGAAGCCATCAAGGATCAGATGGGCAAGCGCCCCATTTACTTCTCACGCACGGTGGGCCCGTATGCCGACTTGTTCGGTCTGAGCGACTATCTGGAAGGTCAGGGGTTCGGGCGCAAGCTGCACCGCGAGCCGCTGGTGGCGTCGGACAGCCTGGTCGCGCTCGGGCCCGGGCTCGGGGCCATCAACGTCCCCCGCAGCACCGCGCTCGCGTTCGACGTGTATCATCGCCACTCGGCCGGTCGCTACCGGCCGCGCGGGTGGGTGGACCGGCCGTCGGAATCGATCCTCGCGACCTACGGTATCGTGTATCAGGCGCTGGCGCAGGTGCTGCGGAAGGGCAAGCCGGATTTGGCCACTCAGGCGCTGGTGGTGGCCGATTCGGTCTTCAAGAACACGACCTACGGGTTCAATCCGCCCGTCGAGCG